>Ga0207675_100001970_pt1 | contig 20462 bp, 21 predicted proteins | sample KBSSwiS42_FD_184305 | JGI IMG/M metagenome (GOLD analysis project Ga0207675, IMG submission 184305) | Switchgrass rhizosphere microbial communities from Kellogg Biological Station, Michigan, USA - KBS Switchgrass S4-2 (SPAdes) (version 2) | ecosystem: Host-associated > Plants > Roots >...
CGCGCATGAGAAGGTCAGCGGGCTGCAATATTGCGACAAGGTGATCGACATCGATCAATCGCCGATCGGCCGCACCCCGCGCTCCAACCCCGCCACCTATACCGGCGCCTTCACCAATATCCGCGACTGGTTCGCCGGGCTCCCCGAAAGCCAGGCGCGCGGCTACAAGCCGGGGCGCTTCAGCTTCAACGTCAAGGGCGGCCGCTGCGAGGCGTGCACCGGCGACGGGCTGCTCAAGATCGAGATGCACTTCCTGCCCGACGTCTATGTCACCTGCGATGTCTGCCACGGCCGGCGCTACAACCGCGAGACGCTCGAGGTGAAGTTCAAGGACAAGAGCATCGCCGACGTGCTCGACATGACCGTCGAGGATGCGGTCGAGTTCTTCAAGGCGGTCCCCCCGATCCGCGACAAGATGGCGATGCTCGCCGAAGTCGGGCTCGGCTATGTCAAGGTCGGCCAGCAGGCGACCACGCTGAGCGGCGGCGAGGCCCAGCGCGTCAAGCTCGCCAAGGAACTCTCCCGCCGCGCGACCGGCAACACCCTCTATATCCTCGATGAACCGACCACCGGCCTGCATTTCGAGGACGTCCGCAAACTGCTTGAAGTGCTCCACGCGCTGGTCGAGCAGGGGAATACGGTGGTGGTGATCGAGCACAACCTCGAGGTGATCAAGACCGCGGACTGGGTGATCGACCTGGGGCCGGAAGGCGGCGTGCGCGGGGGTGAGATCGTCGCGGAGGGGACGCCGGAGCAGGTGCTGAAGGAGCCTCGGTCTTACACAGGGCAGTATCTCAAGCCGCTGCTGCAATCGGGTGCACGGAGCACGCAGGCTGCAGAGTAGGTGTGGAATCTAAACTTAATACTGAGGAGACAGTAATCAGGCGGCGAGCCGTTCTAAGGCGAGTTCGATCATACGGTCGTCAAATAGCCGCAGCTTGCGCGCGCCGGCATCCGCGCCGCCCTGCCAACGGCCGAGACCCTCTTTGATCCCGGCAAGCGTCCTCGGTTCACCATGGGCCACAAGCCAATCGACGGTCGCCAAAAGCTCCATGCCCAGCGGGCTTTCGAAACCGTCGATCAGATCGGCGGTTTTTTCGAGCGAGGGAAGATAGGCTTTGCATTCCGATTTGAGGAAAGCGGTGATCTGGTCGCGCTTGATGTCGTTGAAGCGGATCACATCAAGGGGTCCGGAATCGGCAATGCGCTTATCGCTTTGAAGATAACTGCCGTCGAGAGCATCCAGCAGGTGCTTTAGTCGATCGGCGAATGGTCCATAGCGATTGGCTTCAAAGCGAAGATCGAGCGTGTCGCTAAAGCCATGTCGGCTGAGGTTGCGTTCGAGTAGATATGCGAGCTTCTGAATTTCGAGCAGGGAGCATTCAAAACCTAGAACCGCGTAGCGGCGCACCAATTCAGCTACGAGCGCGCGAGCCGGCGTTAGCTTTTCAACACCCGAACGCTTCGAGACGTTCTGATATTGCGACGTCGGCTCATAAACTACAATGTCCACATCCTTGAGACCATTGAGTTTTGCTTCAATTCGCGCTCGAACAACCGACCAATCAAGTCCGCCATTACCGCTACCGAGAGGTGGTAGCGCAATAGACCGGATACCGAGATCACCGATGATGTCCTTGAGATCATCAAGCCCTTCATCAATCCAGCTCAGCTTGGAGGGGTGTCGCCAATGGTTCTTCGTTGGAAAGTTAATGATCCAGCGTGGACCCATAAGCTCGCGGCGCTCGGTTACGAACATATGGCCAACTTGGACTTCTCCAGCCTTACAGGCTGCTTCATAAGCCTTATAATTCGCGGGAAATGCTTCCTTGAACATAAGCGCGATTCCTTTGCCCATGACTCCGAAAGTGTTGACCGTGTTGACCAACGCTTCGGTATCGGCAGCAAGCAGATTGCCTGTGGTAAAGCGGATCATCAAAAATACCACCGAGGACGGGCGACCACTCCTAAACTGAGATTCCGCGCCGCGAGTTGCGCCTGCACGCTCTGAACACTTGCCGCGTCGCAACAGGCGATGCCGGCGAGATGAGCAACAGGCATCGTGCCATGAATTAGCGCTTCGGCCTGATAACGCGCCGGTTTAGCCAAATCGTCGAGGTCCTTTGCGAAATCGCTGTTCTGGAGAATGGTCCAGTCAATCCGATCAAGTTGATCAAGATCATGATAGAAATTTGCCATTGGCGTATACGCGTGTTGATCAGTGAAGATGAACGGCTGACCCATATTACGCAGCCTTCGCAAATTCGAAACGAGGATGAGAATTTCCGAATTTGACCGCTGCCGGAGACCATTCCATCCCGTTTTGATATTGTACAACATGAGCGAACGCGGCGTGAAATAGAAAGGGATATAGTCGCTTAGGGTTCCGCCTGGCCAAATGGGAACGGCGCGAACCTGACGTTTGTCGATCAGATCCGGATTGCCAATCTCCACATAATTGGGATCGTATAAGTGTGACGTTCGACAATGAAGGCCGTTGTCGAGAAGCCACCCCAGATTGTCTCGATGGACGATCCGGAAGATATGCGCATTCTGGGCAGTCAGAGAGGCGATGACCGTCACTATTATTTACTTCACCCAAGTCCGTTAAGATGCTGCTTAGCGGCTCCAATCGGTTGAGAGAAGTCGATGCCTCTGGACCGGAGTGTTGCGGGCGAGTAAGGCCACCCGCCACGTTAGAGCGGTCAATGCACCAACAGACCTTCATCGCCCCCGCCTCGCTTTAGAAAGCGCGAAACCCTCCTTGAGGAGGTCGGTCATGCTGATGCCTTCTGTGGCAGCGAACACCTTAAATTCTTTCTTGAATTCGGGCGAGACCTTGAAGTTGAGCCCCTTGGCGTCGCCCGCGTCGCTCTCATCGCCCGCCCCTGCTTTCCGGCCTGCCAACCGTCCCTCCTAAGCGGCCGTGCCCCGCTAAATGAGCACTACATACCGAATTTTGTATTTCAATCAATCCCATTATACATATATCCAGAAATACATAATTCCGTAATTATCGAAAACTTTAAGTGAGAAGAACATATAGAGAACGCAGAAAAGGGCAATCTTTATTCAGACGGTCCGGCGTTCGCGGCACACAAAGCAACCGCCCTATCCCATCCATTTTCGATCAAACCCGCCTCGCCGGGCATAGCGTGCGGCGCCAAGATGTTTGCTGGGGAAGCAAGGGGGAATATCGCATGCAGCTGGGATGGATCGCGCTGATCGTCGGGCTGGTGCCGACGGCGATCGGCGGACACGCGTTCTATGAGACGAAGGTCGCGGGCGAGAAGAAGGACATAACCTTCGCCCGCCTCGTCGAGGAGCGGCCCGCTTTCGGCTGATACCGGGTGACCGAACCGCGCTGGAGCCTGATCGACGCCGTCACCCTCCAGGGGGTGACCGGTGCGACGCTCCCCGATGTCTATGTCCGCGTCCATGTAGCCGGCGCGCCGGGCGGCGACGAAGCGCCGGCGAAGCTTCTCGTCCATATCGAGGATCAGGCGCTCGCCGACCGCGTCAACGCCATCCTGTCGCGCGCCGCCGACGAACCGCAATTGCTGACCGAAAATGCCGCGCTGCTGGATGCCGAGCATGCGGTCGAGGGCATGAAGTTTCGGGGACGCAATGCTAATCAGCCCGCCCGAGATCCCGGTCTTCGCCGGATGACGGCGATGGGACGGAAGGGACGCCGTTTCCCCTCATGGTCGATGGCAAGCTCAGGCAAGGATGACACTCCCCTCTCCCCTTCGGGGGAGGGGTTGAAAAAGGATGGTTCAGCGCATGTTCGCGCGTCATCCAACCCGCGAGCGTCGCTTTCGGCTTGGCTGGCCAGGCGCGTCTCCGCTAGCCTTTCGACCATGACGAGGGGGGGAACGCGATGAGACAACAGGGATCGTTGAGCCAGACTGATCGGCTCACCGCCGCCGCGCGGATCAAGGCGATCAGCGACAGCGGCGACTATTTCGACGCGGCGGATGCCGACGCGCTGCATGCGCTGTTGTACGACCTTCCCGAACAGGGCTCCGCTTTCAGCCTCGCCCTCAACCGATCGGGGCCTAAGACCAGAGGCGCCGCGGCCGGCGTCGGTAATGTCGAGATCGGCGGCAAGGACAAGGTCAGCAAATGGAGCGTCGGCGAACGGGAATTTCGCTGCGGCGCCTATGTCGTAACGCGCGACGGCAAGGCGACCTACGAGATCCGCCATGTCGGTGAGGTCGATGCCGACAGCAAGGACGGCTTCGTGATGAAGCTCGAATATGGGTTGTCGGGCTGGGCGGCTTACTTGAACAAGCCATGGCAATTCGGGGTCGGCCGATTCGTTCTGACGATCGGCGGCCGCTATGTGCTGTGGAAACGCGCACGCTGACCGCCCGGATCGGCCCGTCCGATTCGGGGCGGTGCCTGGGACTCGTCGATGCGGCGGGTGCGCTCCACTCTCCAGAGATCCCGGCCTTCGCCGGGATGACGGCAATGTCGAATGGGGAGGGGGCTCGCTGCTATCCTGAGCGCGACCGGCGCGATCATCCTTGACGTGTAGGCGTTCAGCGGCTGGACTGGCCGCGCCGCCCTGCGCGACGCTTCGCCGCGCGGCGGCTCCTTCTCATGACTGACATCACGGCTCGCGCAAAGACGCCACGCTCGCCCTCCTGAAAGAGGCGGCAGCGCTAAAAACATAAAAAACGCGCGAACAACCCCATGCACCCGGGATTGTTGCGAATCGTTCGCATCTACCGGCCCGATCATGGCGTGGCGCGGAGCCCTCGCGCGCGGCGCTGGTCCGGCTTGACCCGCCGGGCTATCGTCGGCCGATGTGCAACGAATTCTCGCGCAAGCTCGATCTCGACCTGCTGATCATCGGTTTGCAGCAGGCGGCGATCACGCTCGGCTTCCCCGAAGGCGCGCCCAATATCGAGCCGGTCGCGAGCGTGCGGATCACCGATCGCAGCCCGATCCTCCGCGCCGCCGCGACGGCGTCCGATGGTCCGCCGGCCGAGTTCGACGCGCGGCGTGCCCCCGGCACCCCGCCGGGCGCCGAACTCGTCACCCGCCGCTGGAGCTGGCCCGGGCCCTCGGGCAAGCCGGTCTACAACTATCGCGGCGAGGGGCGCGACTTCCGCAATTCGGGCAAGCAGGGCCGCTGCCTGGTGCCGGTCGACGGCTTCTACGAGTTCACCGCGCCCGCCGATCCCGCCCGCAAGCGCAAGGACAAATGGCTGTTCCGCTGGCGGGACGCGCCGTGGTTCGCGATCGCCGGGCTGTGGAAGGCCGATCCCCAGGTCGGCGAGGCCTTCACCCTGCTGACCTGCGAACCCGGCCCCGATATCGCGCCCTATCATAGCCGCCAGGTCGCGCTGCTCGACCGGCGCGACTGGGCCGGCTGGCTCGACGGATCGGTCCCCGCGCCCGAGCTGATCCGCCCGCTGCCGGCGGGCACGCTGACGGTCGAGCCGGCCTCATCGGAGTAACGATGATGGATCGGAGCCCATTGGGCTCCGCAAGGCCGAACGGCCGCCCGAGCTTATGCGAGGAAAGCCGAGTATCCGAGGAAAACCGAGGCGAACCGATATCCGCCGCCCGGCGCCTGAGGGCGGATCAGTTATTCCGCCGGGCGAGGAAGGCGAGCCGCTCGAACAGCATGATGTCCTGCTCATTCTTGAGCAGCGCGCCGTGGAGCGGGGGGATCGCCTTCTTCGGATCGCGCGACTGGAGCACCTCGAGCGGCATGTCCTCGGCGAGCAGCAGCTTGAGCCAGTCGAGCAGCTCGCTGGTCGAGGGCTTCTTCTTGAGCCCGGGCACCTCGCGGATCTCGTAGAAGATGTCCATCGCCCTGCTCACCAGCAGCTTCTGGATGCCGGGGAAATGGACGTCGACGATCGCCTGCATCGTCTCGCGCTCGGGGAATTTGATATAATGGAAGAAGCAGCGGCGCAGGAAAGCGTCGGGCAGCTCCTTTTCGTTGTTGCTGGTGATCACGACGATCGGCCGCTCCTTCGCCGCGATCGTCTCGCCGGTCTCGTAGACGTCGAACGACATGCGGTCGAGTTCCTGAAGCAGGTCGTTCGGGAATTCGATGTCGGCCTTGTCGATCTCGTCGATCAGCAGCACCGGCAGCTGGGGGCTGGTGAAGGCGTCCCACAGCTTGCCGCGTTTGATGTAATTGCGGATGTCGTGAACCCGTTCGTCGCCGAGCTGGCCGTCACGCAGTCGCGCGACCGCGTCATATTCGTAGAGGCCCTGATGCGCCTTGGTGGTCGATTTGATGTGCCACTGGATCAGCGGCGCATTGGCGGCGGCGGCGATCTCGTGCGCGAGCACGGTCTTGCCGGTGCCCGGCTCGCCCTTCACCAGCAGCGGGCGGCGCAGCGTAACCGCGGCGTTGACCGCGACCTTGAGGTCGGCGGTGGCGATATAGTTGCTGGTCCCGTCGAAGCGCACGCCGCGATTCTCCCTATCGATCGCCTCCGGCGATAGGATGCTGCAGCGCGGCAGGCAAGGTCTTGCGGCGCCGGAACGCGGTCAACCGGCGTCGAAAAGGGCCTGGCGGGCGGAGACCGGCGCTACCGCGCCCCGCGCTTGGCGCCCGCCAGCGCGGTGCGCAGCTGCGGCTGCGTCATGCGGGCGATCGTCTTGATCGCATAGTCGAGCTGGAAATCGTCGACACCCTGCTTCTTGAGCGCCTCGGCGGTCAGGATGAAGCGCGGATCGGCCTTGCCGTCGTCCTCGAGCACCTTGTCGTCGATCTTGGCCTCGTTGATCAGGTGGCGGCGCAGATCGGCCTCGCGCAGCCGCGGCCGGCTCTTATAGTCGGGATCGCTGAGCTGGGGCACGAGGATGTCGGGATTGACCCCGCCCTCCTGCACCGAACGGCCCGAAGGGGTGAAGTAGCGCGCGGTGGTCAGCTTGAGCGCGGTTTCGTCGGACAGTTCGATCACCGTCTGCACCGATCCCTTGCCGAAGCTGCGCTCGCCCATCACCAGCGCGCGCTTCTGGTCCTGGAGCGCGCCTGCGACGATCTCGGCGGCCGAGGCCGAGCCCGCATCGACCAGCACGATGATCGGCAGGCCGTGCGCCATGTCGCCGGGGGTCGCGAAGCGGCGTTCGATGTCGGTCTTCTCGCGGCCGCGCTGCGAGACGATTTCGCCGCGCTCGAGAAAGATGTCGGACACGTCGATCGCCTGATCGAGCAGCCCGCCGGGGTTCGAACGCAGGTCGATCACATAGCCGAGTGGATCATGGCCGAGCGACTTCTGCACGCCGGCGATCGCCGCGCGCACCGAATCGCCGGTGTTCGCATTGACGAAGGTGTTGATGTTGATGATGCCGACCTGGTCCTTGACCTCCCACTTGACCGGCTTGAGCTGGATCAGCTCGCGGGTCATCGCGACGTCGAAGGGCTTGTCGCGGCCCGGGCGCACGACGGTGAGCATGATCTTGCTGCCCGGCTTGCCGCGCATCTGGTCGACCGCCTCGTCGAGCGTGCCGCCGTAAAGCAGCTTGCCGTCGAGATGGGTGATATAGTCGCCGGTCTTGAGCCCCGCCTTCCACGCAGGCGTGTCTTCCTGCGCGGTCATGATCTTGACCGCGCCGTCCTCCATCGTGACCGACAGCCCGAGTCCGCCATAGGCGCCCTGCGTCTGGGTGCGCATATTCTGACGGTCGCGCGCGTCGAGATAGGCGCTGTGCGGATCGAGGCTCGCGAGCATGCCGTCGATCGCGCCCTTCATCAGCGTGCGGTCGTCGACCTTGTCGACATAATCCGAGCGGACGCGCTCGAACACGCTCATGAACTGGTCGAGCTCCTTGTAGGTGCTGACGTCCACCGCGCTGATCGCGGGGGTGAGAGTCGCAGCCAGCGCACCGGCGCCGAAAAGTCCAACCGAACGCAACAGGGTCTTCGTCTTCATCTATCTGCCCGATTCCAGGAGAGGAACTTATCCTACCGTTTTTTTGCGGCGCGCGAAATAGCCTCGCATCCGCTGCCATCATGCCCCGATAGGGTTAGCAAATGATGGAGGCGGCATGCCGTCAGCCGCGGGCGACGATCGGCAGGATGTCGACCGGCGCGCCGTCATGCCGGAGCTCGACGGTGATGCGCGGAGGGGCGCCGAGCGCGACGCCGAGCGGGCTGCCCTGGATGACTTCCTGGCCGACTCTGACGCTCAGGCGGCCGAGCCCGGTGACCAGCGTCGCCCAGCCGTCGTCATGATCGATGATGACGATTCCGGTGTAGCCGCGGAACGGCCCGGCGAAGGCGATCCGGCCGGCGGCGGGCGAGACGATCTGCGCGCCGCGCGCCGGAGCGAGGGTGAGCCCCTTTGCGCGCACGCCCGATTCGGACAGCTCTCCCATCCCCGAGACGAGCTTGCCGAGCACGGGAAGCCGGTAGGGCGGGGGCGCGTGCGCCTCGGCGGCGAGCCGTAGCATCTCGGGCGGCGGAGGCGGCGCAGCGCCGGGCGCCGACGGGCGCAGGCGGGGGCCGGGCAGGCTCGCCAGCCGGGCGCGAACGCCGGCCTGATCGCCGAGGTCGGCGATCAGCTCGGTGATATCGCGCGCCTTTTCGCCCATCGCGATCATCCGGTCCTGCTCGGCCATCGCGTCGTCGACCAGCCCCTGCGACCGGCGGCGCTGATCGGCCTCGAGGCGGGCGAGCGCCTGACGCCGGATTTCGAGCTGCCGCTGCTCGTGCCGGAGCGCGGAGACCGCGCGCTCGGCCTGGTGGCGCAGCGCGTCGGCGCGGGCCACTTCGGCGCGCAGCCCCGCGGTGCGCGCGCGAATGTCGGGCAGCGTCGAACCGAGCAGCGCGCGGACATGGACCATGTCGTCGACCGAGCCGGGCTGGACCAGCGCCAGCGCGGCGGGGCGTCGCGCCATCGTCTGGAGCGCGGCGGTGAGCCGCACGATCGGCCCCTGTCGTTCGGCGAGCCGGGCGCGCTGCCGCGCCTGCAGCCGATCGACGATGCCGATCCGCGCCTCGGCCGCGGCGATCCGCGCTTCGGATTCCTGGATCGCGGCGGCGGCGGCCGCCTGTTCGGCCTCGGCGCGCTCGGCGGCGCGGCCGACCGCCCTGGCCTGGTGTTCGAGCTGGCGCGCGCGGCGCTCGGCGGCCGCGGCGTCGCGTTTCGCGCCGGCGAGCGCGCGTTGCTGCTCGGCGATCAGCGGGTCGCGATCGAGCGCGCCCGCAGGGGTGGCGGCGACCAGCACCAGGAGGGCGAGCAGAACCTGGCTCGATCGGGGGATCGACCCGCCCGCCGGGGCGCTATCCATCGCGGCTGCCTTCGCGGTGATAGGGATGGCCCGCAAGGATGCTGGTCGCGCGCCACAGCTGTTCAGCGAGCATGGCGCGGGCGAGCAAGTGCGGCCAGGTTGCCTTGCCGAAGGCGAACAGCAGATCGGCCTCGCGGCGCTGTTCGGCGTCGAAGCCGTCGGCGGCTCCGATCAGAAAGCGAACTTCGCGGCGCCCCTCATCACGCCAGCGGGCGAGTTTTTCGGCAAAGGCCGTCGAGCCGAGTTGTTCGCCCTGTTCATCAAGCATCACAAGAATCGTGCCCGGGTCGCGTGGCGGCATTCTGCCCCCGCTGTCGGGCAGTTCGGTGATCCGGGTCGGCCAGCCGATCCGCCTGATATAGCGATCGACCAGATCGGCCTCGGGGCTACGGCCGATCTTGCCCCGCGCGACGATGTGCAGCAGCAACGTGTGCGGGGCCCTTCACCTACCGGTCTGGATCAGGCCCCTACCGCGACCGCGGCGGGCGCGTCACCGAAATTCCACATCCGCTCGAGATTGTAAAAGCTGCGCACCTCGGGGCGGAACAGGTGGACGATGATGTCGCCGGCGTCGATCAGTACCCAGTCCGCCGTCGGCAATCCCTCGATGCGCACCGTCTTGCCGGTTTCGCTCTTGATCTTGTCGGCGAGCTTGGTCGCCATCGACGCGACTTGGCGCGTCGACCGTCCCGACGCGATCACCATATAGTCGGCGATGGACGATTTGCCCGCGAGCGGGATCGATACGGTTTCGACGGCCTGGTCGTCGTCGAGCGATTTCAGCACGAGCTCGTGGAGCCTGGCTGAAGGGTCTGCATCTTTGGCATTGAGCCCGATGCTGTGATGGGCGGTCAAATTACCTCCTCATGGAAGCGGCCGGCGCGTCACATGATCGCGCAAGCCTTTGTTGCTGTGGGAAAGATGCCAGCCTGGGTCCATGGCCCGGAGCCGCGTTGCGGAACCGCGATCAGGATAAAAGTGCAGCAGCACGAGTGCTGGCGGTCTCCATGTCGTCCATTGTTTGTGCATGGCTGCGGGCCGGACGAAGCGACGCAGCCAACCCATCGCCCTGGAAGCGCGGGCGTATCCATCATAACCCGGACGCGCCACGACGGCAATGGTCACGCGCCGCGCTATAGCGCGCCAATCGCGCCACTGGTCGAATTGGGCGAGATTGTCGGCCCCCATGATCCAGACGAAGCGCCGGTTCGGATAAAGGCGGACCAGCGCGCGGATCGTGTCGGCGGTATAGCGGGTGCCGAGCTGCGTCTCGATCGCGGTCGGCCGAATCGGCGCGCGGCGCGCCATCGCCTGCGCCGAGCGAAGCCGCGCGCCAAGCGGCGCCATATCGGGCGCGCTTGCCTTGAGCGGATTGCCGGGTGACACCAGCCACCAGATCTCGGCCAGACCGAGCGCGCGGATGGCGAACAGGCTGATATGGCGATGGCTGTAATGCGCGGGATTGAAGCTGCCGCCGAGCAGGCCGGTGGGGATCATCGCGCTGCTCTAGCCGGTGGGCGATCTTTGCGAAAGCCCGCCGCGCAGATCATGCGGCGCGGCCCCCGAACGGCAGCAGCGCCTCATAGACCGCCAGCGGCGGCCGGCCCGGCCGGTGCGCGCCCCGCCGCAGCAGAAAGGCGTCTGCGACGATCTCGGCCTGCTGTTCGATGCCGTAGCGCGCGAAAGGCTTTCCCCTCCGCAACCTATAGGCATAGCGGCAGAACGGGTGCCGCATCAGCGGCAGATACCAGCGGCCGCCGCGCTGCGCCTGCCAGACATGGGTCATTTCGTGGATGAACAGCGCCTGCATCGTCAGGCTGCCCGCCGCGTAGCATTCGCGGTAGAGGCCACCCGCCGGGTGGCACCAGATCTCCCCGTCGGGCGCCATGATCGTCTGCCGGGGCTGCAAGCGCCACCAGCGGGCGCAGTGCACCGCCGTGCGCTCGGGATCGACCGCGTCGCCGAACATCGACCGGACGAGCGCCTTTTCGGCGAGGGTCAGGGTGCGACGGCTCATGTTTTCTATATAGACGCCCGGCGCCCGTCGTCACGCCAATGGCGCGACGCTCAATGCGCGCGGGTTGCCGAACGTGCGCGGTTCCCCGCTTCATTCCCAATTCAGCGGCGCTTGGGCATAAGCGCACCCCGCAACGACAAAACAGGAAAAGCATGCGCCCGTTTCTCGCCACCCTGATTCCCGCTGCGATCGTCGCGGCCGCCCCGGCCTATGCCGAGACCGCCGCGCTCGCCGAGGTAGCGGCCCATCTGCGCGGTATCACGACGATGACCGCCGACTTCGTGCAGACCGATCGGCAGGGCAAAGCGCTGTCGGGAACGCTCAGCCTGAAGCAGCCCGGTCGGATCCGTTTCCAATATCAGAAGGGCGTGCCGCTGCTGATCGTCGGCGACGGCAAATCGCTGACGATGATCGATTATTCGGTGCGCCAAGTATCGCGCTGGCCGGTCGGCAACTCGCCGCTCTCGGTACTGATCGATCCGCGCAAGGACATCGGCCGCTTCGCCCGAATGGTTCCCTCGCCGGTCGCGGGGGCGATCATGGTCGAGGCACGCGATCCCGAGCATCCCGAGTTCGGCACGATCACCATTGCCTTTGCCCGCGGCAGGGGGCCCGGCGGGCTCATCCTACAGGGGTGGACGGTGCTCGACGCGCAAAATGGGCGATCGACTCTGCGGCTTGCGAATCAGCGTTACGGAATCCCGATTTCCGACAGAACGTTCAAATGGGACGACCCACGCCCTAAGGGACCCCGAAAATAGCCGGGCTGTTCATTGAGGCGACAGCTTTTATAGCCTAATGCTCTTCCAGCGGTCGCGACGTTCCTCGGGATTCCCCCCTGTTGCTCGAGGATCAAAATCGCGCCCCGCCTGCGTGACGAACGTCAGGTCGGCCCTCGCTCCCCGCCCCCGGAGCGAGGGCCATTCCTTTTCAGGCCCCTGCGGCGAAAGCTTTGCAGTGGCACCATATCTCTTCTTCGCACGTGCAACAATACCGTAACGGATGCGGCACAAAATTGCAGCTTCGCTCTCCTAGAGGCCTCGGCATCGGCGCGCAGACGCCGCCATCCGCTCAAGGGGACCGTCATGACCGTTCGCGCTCGGCTGCTGCTTGCCACCGCCCTTTTCTCGCTTACACCGGCCGCGGCCTTTGCCGCCGAGGCGCCGCTACCGGCCGATGCCGAGGCCGGCTCCGAGGACGCCGAGATCGTCGTGTTCGGCAGCGGGCAGACCCGTCAGGTGCAGGAAATCAGCGCGGTCGATATCAAGGTGCAGGCGCCGGGCAGCAGCCCGCTCAAGGCGATCGCCAAGCTGCCGGGTGTCAACTTCCAGTCGGCCGACGCCTTCGGCAATTATGAATGGTCCGAACGCGTTTCGATCCGCGGCTTCAACCAGAACCAGTTGGGTTTCAACCTCGACGGCATCCCGCTGGGCGACCAGACCTATGGCAATAACAGCGGCCTCCACATCAGCCGCGCGATCAGCCCCGAAAATCTGTCGGTCAGCCGCGTGACCCAGGGCGCGGGCTCACTCGCCACCAATGCGACCAACAATCTGGGCGGCACGCTCGAGTTCGTCTCGCGCGACCCAGCTGAGAATTTTGGCGTTGATCTCGAAGCTACCTATGGCAGCGACGACACCAATCGCGCCTTCGTCCGGGTCGACAGCGGCGGCGACACGGTGCGCGGCTATTTGAGCTACGGCTTTCTCGGGCTCGACAAGTGGAAGGGCTCGGGCGAGCAGAAGCAGCATGTCGTCAACGCCAAGCTGGCGGCCGATATCGGTGCGGCAAAGCTCAGCGGTTTCTTCAATTTCTCCGACCGGCGCGAAGACGATTATCAGGATCTGTCGCTCGACATGATCCGCCGGCTCGGCCTGCGCAACGACAATATCTCGGATAATTTCCCGCTCGCCGAGCTGATCGCCCAGATCGGCGCCAATCGCGGCGACACCGGTGTTACTCCAACCAATCCGGCTGCGGGCAAGGTCTACCCTGCGCCTTATTCGACGGTCGACGACGTCTATTATGATGCGGCGGGCCTGCGGCAGGACTATCTCGGTGCGGTCCATCTCGACGTGCCGCTGGGCAGTGAACTCACCGGCAAGCTGTCGGGCTATTACCACAAGAACCACGGCGCCGGCCTGTGGTGGACCCCTTATGTCGCGAGCCCGAGCGGCACACCGATCTCCGAGCGCACCACCGAATATGACATTAATCGCGGCGGAGCCTTCGGCTCGCTGAGCTGGGAGCACGGGCCCAATCTTCTTACCGTCGGCGGCTGGTACGAGAATAATCATTTCCATCAGGCGCGGCGCTATTATGCCGTCGATCCAGCGACCGTCGGCCGCAGCGATCATCTCGTCTTCCCCAAAAACCCGTTCCGCACCGACTGGGACTTCAAGTTCCGCACCCACACGCTCAAATTCCACGTTGAGGACCGGTTCGAGCTCGGCGATCTGACGCTGACCGCCGGCGCCCGGGGCTTCCGGGTGAGCATCGACGCCAACCCGATCAAGGCGGGTCCGCTCGCCCAGGGCCGGATCGTCTCGCGCGACTGGTTCCAGCCCTCGCTGGGTGCGGTCTACAAGATCGGGCTGGGCGAACTCTATGCCGGCTTCAGCCAGTCGACCCGCGCCTTCGTCGGCTCGTCGACCTCGGGGCCGTTCGCGACCACACAGCTGGGGTTCAATGCGCTCGACATCAAGCCCGAGGAATCGGACACCTATGAAGCGGGTCTGCGCTTCCGGCAAGGCGGGCTGTCGGGCGTGCTCGGCGGCTATTATGTCAAGTTCCGCAACCGGCTGCTGTCCTTCTCCAACGGCGCGGGAATCATCGGTAACCCGGCGATCCTGCGCAATGTCGGCGGGGTCGAATCCTACGGGCTCGAATCGGCGGTGCAGTACCGGCTGATCGACGTCGTCTCGCTGTTCGCTTCGTACAGCTACAATCATTCGACTTATCGCGACGATGTGCTCAATGCCGACGGCAGCGTCCGTTCGGCGATCAAGGGCAAGACGGTGGTCGATTCCCCGCGCCACATGCTCAAGGGCGAGATCGCCTATGACGACGGCCATATCTCGGCGCGCATCGGCGCCGATTATATGAGCCGGCGCTTCTTTAGCTACACCAATGACCAGTCGGTGCCGAGCCGGGTGCTCGTCGACGCGTCGGTCGGCTATGCCTTCGGTGACGAGGGCTTGCTCAAGGGCCTCGAGATCCGAGCCAGCGCGACCAACCTGTTCGACAAGAAATATGTATCGACGCTCGGCTCGAACGGCTTCGGCGACGCGGGCGACAACCAAACGCTGCTCGCCGGCGCGCCGCAGAGCTTCTTCTTCACCGTCAAGAAGGCGTTCTGATGCGCGGTCCGCTGTCGCTGCTGCTGGGGCTGTCGTTCGCGGCGCTTGTCCCGGCAACCGCGGCGGCGGCGCCGCTGCTGCTGATCTCGATCGACGGGCTGCGTCCCGCCGATGTGCTCGACGCCGATCGCCGCGGCCTCAAAATCCCGGTGCTGCGCCGCTTCGTCGCCGAGGGCGCCTATGCCCGCGGGGTGGTCGGGGTGCTGCCGACACTCACCTATCCGAGCCATACGACGTTGATTACCGGCGTCTCCCCGGCGCGCCACGGCGTCGTCAACAACCTCACCTTCGATCCGACCGGGATCAACCAGACCGGCTGGTATTGGTATGCCGAGGATATCCGCGTGCCGACGCTGTGGACCGCGGCGAAGCGGGCCGGGCTCTCCACCGCCAACGTCCATTGGCCGGTCAGCGTCGGCGCGGCGATCGATCATAATCTGCCGCAGATCTGGCGCACGGGCCATGAGGACGACCGCAAGCTGCTGCGCGTGCTGAGCAGTCCCGGGCTGCTCGACAGGCTCGAGCGCGAGGCGGGCCGATACGCCCAGGGAATCGATGAGACGGTCGCGGGCGACGCCAACCGCACCGCGTTCGCGGTGCGGTTGATCGCCGATTACAAGCCCGGCTTCACCACGGTCTATCTGGCCGGGCTCGACCATGTCGAACATGAGCATGGCCCCGGTTCGGCCGAGGCGCATGCTGCGCTCTAGGCGATCGACGGGATGGTCGGCACGCTTGTGAAGGCGGCGACCGCGGCCGACCCCGACACGATGGCCGCCGTCGTATCGGATCATGGCTTTGCGTCGGTCGAGCGCGACGTCAACCTGTTCAAGGCCTTTACCGAGGCGGGCCTGATCACGATCGACGGCGGCAAGGTGAAGAGCTGGGAGGCGATGCCCTGGTTCGCGGGTGGCAGCGCAGCCGTGGTGCTCGCGCGGCGCGAAGACAGTGCGCTGCGGGCGAAGGTCGCGGCGCTGCTGGCGCGTCTCCGGGCCGATCCCGCGCTCGGGATCGCCGAACTGTTCGATCACACCGGCATAGCCGAGCGCGGCGGCGGCGAAGCCGATTTCTGGATCGGCTTCAAGCCGGGCACCGAAGCAGGGCGCAAGTCCGATGCGCCGCTTGTTGCGCCGGCGGCCTCGAAGGGGATGCACGGCTACGATCCCGCTTTGCCCGAGATGCGCTCGACCTTCTTGATCCTGGGCCGCGGCCTGCCCTGGAAAGGCGATCTGGGCGAAATCGACATGCGCCGGATCGCACCGACCCTGGCGAAATTGATGGGCGCCGATCTGCCGAGCGCCGAACTGCCGCCGATAGGATCGCCGGCGCGCTGACCTGAGTCCGCGCGCGGCTAGAACCAGATCGCTCCAACGAGCAGAAGCGTGGTGAAACCCTGCATCAGCGCAGGAGGATGGCCGTACAGGCCATTGCGGCGGTCCTGCTTGGAGGGGATTTTCGCGCCGGCGGCCTCGGCCGCCTCGTCGAGATAGCAGAACATCCAAGCTTGGTCCTGTTCGGCCCGCCATGCATGCCAGTGCAGCCAGAAAAAATGTGCGGCAATGGAGCCGACGGATATCGCGACCAGCGCAGCGCAACCCAACTCGTCCCGTTTCAAATAGGCGCCTGCGAGCAGAGCCCATAGGGCAAAGGAGGCCTGCCACTGACGGGCAATCCTGGCTTCGCGGATCTGCCGGCGGAAGTCGGCCAGCGCGAGAAAAGCGTCGAAGCGGTCCCGATCGATCACGATTGCCTCCCGACCCCCGAGCGGAAGATGGTCGGGGAGACAGGATTCGAACCTGCGACCCCCTGGTCCCAAACCAGGTGCGCTACCAGCCTGCGCCACTCCCCGACGCGGGGCCGCTATAGGGTGGGGCGCGCGCAAGTACAAATATTTGTCCCGGCGCCGGCGCGAAAAGTGCGACATTGCACCAGGACAGGGAGATTCCATGACAGGCGACCGACGATTGGCTATGCCGCCCGCTGGGAGATAGAATGAAGCTGTACAGCTATTTCCGGTCGTCGGCGGCCTATCGGGTGCGGATCGCGCTCAACTTGAAAGGGCTCGGGGCCGAGCAGTCGGCGGTCAATCTGCTGGATGATGCCGCGCTGCCCGCCTATCGCCGGACCGACAATCCGCAGGGGCTGGTGCCAGCACTTGTCAGCGACGACGGGCTTCTCGTCCAGTCGCTGGCGATCATCGAATATCTTGAAGAACGTCATCCTGATCCGCCGCTGCTGCCGCAGTCGGCTCGGGCACGCGCCTATGTCCGCGCGGCGGCGCTGCTGATCGCCTGCGATATCCATCCGCTCGCCAATCTCCGGGTGCTGCGCTACCTGAAGCGGGATTTCGGCCACAGCCAGGACGAGGTCGACGGCTGGTATCGCCACTGGGTCGAGGACGGCCTCGCCCGGCTCGAAGCCTTCATCGTCGCCGAGGGCCGCAGCGGCCGCTTCATCGACGGCGATACGCCCTCGCTCGCGGATTGCTGCCTGGTGCCGCAGTTGTTCAACGCGCGCCGCTTCGATTGCGATCTTGGCGGCTGCCCCACGCTGGTGGCAATCGACGCCCGCTGCACCGAGCTGAACCCATTTCAACGTGCGCATCCATCGGTACAGCCCGATGCGCAATGAGCGGGAAGCGCCCAGCGTTCAGCGGATTCGCCGGCGCTGAACACAACCGGCTTGTCCGGCGCGGCGATTGGTACGCGGCTTGGTGATCCGCGCCGGTTCGGGTTCGAGGAGGGTTTTCTTGATCCCCTCGCCGGGTGGGATATCTTGCCGATATGTTGTGCCCTGGCGGCGCGGCGCATGATTCGGGGCATCGATGACATCGTCGCGGGGGAATTTGTGAAGACCTCGAAGTTTGTCCCGGAGCGCGAAGCGGGCGGCTCGGCTTCGTTCGACGGTCCCACTGTAGCGCTTCTTCCCGCCGGCGGCGAGCTCTGGGAAGATTTTCTCGACACGCTCGATGTTTCGCTGGACCGCTTCTGCGCGGAGGGACCGGGCGGCTGGATGCTCGGCTATATGGACGCATTTTCGACGGTTGGCGTGAGGACCGTGCTGATTTTCTTTTCGGGGCGCGTGCGGGCCGTAGCGAGATATTGGGATGCCGCCTCCGGCAATATGATCGTTATCCTTCCAGTGAGCCGATCCTATGTCGCGCTCCGCCGGGGCCTGCCCACCGATCAAGATGCTCAACGGGGCATCCGACAGGGCAGACGCCATGCTCTTGCCAGGCTCGCGGGAGCGGCCTTGTCGCATCTCAGTACCCCGACCCTGGCCCTTGCGCGCGAACTGCGGCGCCATCGATGCGCGGCGATCTTGTGCCAGGAATATGAGTATTTCCGGTTCGATGTAGTGATGCTGCTGGGAAAGCTGCTGCATATTCCGGTATTCGCGACGTTTCAGGGGGGAAGCTGGGAGGCGAATTCCTTAAGCCGCTTGTGGAAGGCGCGTCTCGTCGCCGGAGCGGCCGGATTGATCATCGGATCAAATGTCGAAGCGGCTCGCGTGCGACAGCGCTACGGAGGCGACGTCCCCATCAGCCTGATATTCAATCCTGTCGACGTCGGCGAGTGGGGCGGGGGCGAGCGCAACGAGGTGCGGGCCGGCCTTGGCGCCGGGCCGGAGACGCTAATCGTGGTCTGGCACGGTCGAATTGCGATTCACAACAAGGGGCTGGATGTCATGCTTGCTGCCTGGAAGCGCCTCCGCCTCGAACGCCCTCAGCAGGATCTGCGGCTCATGCTGATGGGAACAGGTGAGGATGCGGGGATTTTCGGCGAGATGCTCGCCGAGCTTCCCGACTGCGGAATCTCCTGGAGGAACGAATATGTAACCGATCGTCGAGAGATTCGGCGATTCCTGGCCGCGGGCGACGTCTTTGCCTTCCCGTCGAGACGGGAGGGTTTCGCCGTGGCGCCGATCGAAGCGATGGCCTGCGGGCTGCCCGTAGTCGCCGCCGCGGCCTCCGGCGTCGAAGAAGCGCTGGGCGGAGAGTCGGAAGCGGGGGCGGTCGTGCCGGTTGGCGATGTCGATGCCTTTGCTGCGGCCTTGGGCCGCACGATTGATGATTCCGCGTTTCGCTCGCGGGCTGGACGGCAGGCGCGCGCGCGCGCCGAAGCGGCTTTCTCGCTGCGGGCGGTAGGCGAGCAGCTCAAGGCGGCGCTCTTTCCGGACGCCGCGGAGTCATGACAGCCCGTCTGTTACCCTCATTCGACGCGCGTGCATTCGCTGCCTCCCATCGGTTTCGCGCGAATATCGAGGAGGTGCCGGCAGGCATCGCGCGACCCCTCTGGTCGGTCATGATACCAGTGTTCAACTGTTCCGAGGCGTTGCGCCGAAGCCTGTCGAGCGTGCTTGCCCAGGCCCCCGCCCCGGAACTCATGCAGATCGAAGTCGTCGACGACTGCTCAACCCGATGCGATCCCGAAGCCGTCGTGTCCGCCTTGGGTGAAGGCCGTGTCGATTTTTTTCGCCAGCCGGTCAATGTCGGGCACAGCCGGAATTTCAACAGCTGCCTGCAGCGGGCAAGGGGGCAGCTCGTTCACATCCTGCACGGCGACGACTGGGTCGGGTCCGGCTTCTACGAGCGTCTTCAGGCCCTGTTCGGCGCGTATCCCGAAATAGGCGCGGCCTTTTGCCGCCACACTATCGTCAGCCCCGATGGAACGGTCCAGCGGATCTCTCCGCTCGAGCGCGAAGAGGCCGGCGTGCTGGATGGCTGGACTGAGGCGATCGCGGCCGAGCTGCGTCTGCAGCCGCCGTCGATCGTGGTCCGGCGCAGCGTGTACGAGCATCTCGGAGGGTTCGACACACGGATGGCGAGTTGCGGCGAGGATTGGGAGATGTGGGTCAGAATCGCGGCGACATACCCGGTGGCCTATGAGCCTCTGCCACTGGCCTTCTACGAGGACGGTTCCGATTCGCTGACCAAACGCTCGATCCGCAGCGGTCAGAACATCCGCGATGTACGTCGGGCCACGCGCATTTCGAGAAGTTATCTCAAAGGACCGGCACGCGCAGCGAACGCCCGCGCCAATGCAAATTGGGCCGACTGGGCGCTGCATTGGGCCCGGAAGCTGTTCGAGCGGGACGAGTATATTGCTGGCTTGATACAGCTGAAGGAGGCCCTGCTGTGCAGCCGGTCGAACAAGATTTTGCGGCATGCGGGCCGGATCGCCTGGTTCGGCCTGCGCCGTGCGCTCCGGCAGCGGCGAACGGTTTGATATGACCGAAGATCGCCCCGCAATCGCGCAAGCCATGCGCTACCGGCATCAGCTTGCCCCCCTTCCCCCCGACGCGCCGCGGCCGCGTTGGTCGGTCATGATCCCGACCTATAACTGCGCGCACTATCTTCGCGAGACGCTCGCCAGCGTGCTGGCCCAGGATCCGGGACCAGAGCTCATGCAGATCGAGGTTGTCGACGACGCTTCCACCAGGGATGATCCGGAGGCCGTCGTCGCGGAATTGGGCAAGGGCCGCGTCCTGTTTCACAGGCGGCCGGTAAACGGCGGTCATCGCGCCAATTTCCAGACATGCCTCGAACGTTCGCGGGGCCATCTCGTCCATCTGCTTCACGGCGACGACGTGGTCCTTCCGGGCTTTTACGACAAGCTCGGAAAGGGATTCGATACGTGCCCGGATGTCGGCGCGGCCTTCTGCCGCCAAGCCTATATAAATGAGCAGGGCGCGCAAATTTGGCTGTCTGACCTGGAGCGCAAGGAGAGCGGGCCTCTCGAAGACTGGCTTCCCCGCATAGCGCTGCGCCAGCTGATTCAGACGCCCTCGATCGTGGTAAGGCGCGAGGTGTATGAGAG
>Ga0207675_100001971_pt1 | contig 20453 bp, 18 predicted proteins | sample KBSSwiS42_FD_184305 | JGI IMG/M metagenome (GOLD analysis project Ga0207675, IMG submission 184305) | Switchgrass rhizosphere microbial communities from Kellogg Biological Station, Michigan, USA - KBS Switchgrass S4-2 (SPAdes) (version 2) | ecosystem: Host-associated > Plants > Roots >...
CCGTGCTCGAGGCAAGAGATACGGCACCTGCGTCATACTCTCCATCCCGCCCGCGATCAGGATCGAGGCTTCACCGAGGCGGATGCGATCACCGGCGAGGAGGATGGCCTGCAAACCCGAGGCGCAGGCCTGGTTCACCGTGAACGCCGGCACCTCCACCGGGATCCCGGCAAAGACCGCGGCTTGGCGAGCGGGATTGGGCCCTGCTCCCGCCTGGCGCGCCATTCCAAAGATGATCTCATTCACCTCTCGGGGCTCTATGCCGGAGTCCGCCAGCACGCCCTGAATGGCAGACCGGCCTAGGTCCACAGCTCGAAGGTCCGAAAAGACACCCAAGAACTTCCCGATCGGGGTGCGCTTTGCGGACACGATGGCAATGCGTTCGGACATTCAATCCTCCACCGGGGGTCCACCCGAGTCTTAAGAGCGTCTATAGTTTCGCATAGGCGGACTAACGCGAGGATGAGGGGGATCACGATGACCGGAGATCGGATGCAGGAGCTGGACAAGCGGCGGAAGGAAGCGTCCCAGGGCGGAGGACCCGAGCGCATCGAAAAGATGCACGCCCAGGGAAAGCTCACTGCCCGCGAGCGCATCGAACTCTTGCTCGATCCCGGCACGTTCACGGAGCTGGGCGTGTTCGTCACCCACCAGTGCACCGATTTCGGCATGGCCGACAAGAAGATCACCGGTGACGGCGTAGTGGCGGGGTTCGGACACATCGATGGCCGGCTCGTTTACTTGTTCGCCCAGGACTTCACGGTGTTCGGCGGCACACTCTCGGGCGCCAACGCGCGAAAGATCTGCAACGTCATGGATCTGGCCATGCAGAACGGTTGTCCGGTCGTCGGCCTCAACGATTCCGGCGGCGCGCGTATTCAGGAAGGCGTCTCGAGCCTCGGCGGCTACGCCGACATATTCTTGCGGAACACGCTGGCTAGCGGCGTCATCCCGCAAATCTCCGCGATCATGGGCCCCTGTGCGGGCGGCGCAGTGTACTCCCCGGCCATCACTGACTTCATCATCATGACCAAGGGCACGAGCCAAATGTTCGTGACCGGACCCGACGTGATCAAAAGCGTGACCAAAGAAGAGGTGAGCCATGAGGACCTTGGCGGGGCGATGGCGCACAACGCGAAGAGCGGCGTGGCGCACTTCGCTGCCGAGAACGACCGGGACACGCTGCGCCTCATCCGGGAGCTGTTGACCTACATCCCTCAGAACAACGTGGATGATCCCCCCCGGCGTCCTACGTCCGACGATCCCGATCGGCGCGACCCGCGGCTGGCCGACATCGTTCCCGAGGCATCCAACAAGCCCTATGACGTGAAAGAGGTCATCAAAGCGGTGGTGGACGACGGCAAGTTCCTGGAAGTACACGAGCATTTCGCCCGTAACATCGTGGTGGGGTTCGCGAGCCTCGATGGCACACCGGTCGGGGTGGTAGCGAACCAGCCCCGGTTTCTGGCCGGGGTGCTCGACATTCAGTCCTCAGTAAAAGGCGCGCGATTCGTTCGTTTTTGCGACGCGTTCAACATCCCCCTGGTCACGTTCGAGGATGTACCCGGGTTCCTGCCCGGCACCGCGCAGGAGTGGGGCGGTATCATCGCGAATGGGGCCAAGCTCTTGTTTGCGTATTCAGAAGCCACCGTTCCCAAGCTCACGGTGGTTTTACGGAAGGCCTACGGCGGGGCTTACGACGTCATGTCCTCCAAGCACATTCGCGGGGATTACAACGTCGCCTGGCCTTCCGCGGAGCTGGCGGTGATGGGCGCGGAGGGAGCGGTGAACGTGCTCTACCGGCGGGAGCTCAGCGGGGCCAAGGATCCCGAGGCTCTCCGCAAGCAGCTCATCGCGGAATACAACGCGAAGTTCGCCAACCCGTTCGTCGCCGCGGAGCTGGGGTATCTGGACGATGTGATCGATCCGCGGGAAACGCGGCCCCGGCTCATCCGGGCGCTCAACTCGTTACGTAATAAGCGGCAGAAGTTACCGGCCAAGAAGCACGGCAACATTCCGCTTTAGCCACTTCGGGGGCGGGCGGATGTCCCGCTCCCGAGATGATTCATCAACTCGAGGAGGAATTCATGGCAAAGAAAATCATTGCCGTCACTGGGGCGACCGGCGCGCAGGGCGGCGGCTTGGTTCAAGCATTGTTGCGGGACGGAACCTATGCGGTCCGGGCAATCACTCGCCAGCCGGAATCCGACAAGGCGCGTGCGCTGGCCGGGGCGGGGGCGGACGTCGTACGGGCAGATCTGGACGAGGATGCGAGTCTGGCCCACGCGTTTGCCGGCGCCTATGGCGCGTTTTGCGTCACGAATTATTGGGAGTACTTCTCGCCGGAACGAGAGTTCACGCAAGCGAGCAACATGGCCCAAGCGGTTAAGGGCGTGGAACACGTGATCTGGTCAACCCTGGAAGACACGCGGAAGCTAATCCCCTTGAGCGACAACCGGATGCCGACCCTGATGGGGAAGTACAAGGTGCCGCATTTCGATGCCAAGGGAGAAGCGGATAACGTGTTTCGAGAACTGCGGGTTCCGACCACGTTCCTACTCACCTCGTTCTACTGGGAGAACTTCATCTACTTCGGGGCGGGGCCCAAGAAGGGACCGGACGGCAAGCTCTATCTGACCATGCCCATGGGCGACAAGAAGCTCCCCGGCATCGCGGTGGCGGACATCGGAAAATGCGCGCTCGCCATCTTCAAGCGAGGTTCAGAGTTCCTCGGAAAATACGTGGCCATTTCGGGAGACCAGCCGACCGGGAAGGAAATGGCTGAAAAGATGACCCGGGCGCTCGGGCAGGAAGTGCTCTATCAGGATGTGCCGCCGGAGGTCTATCGCGGATTTGGATTCCCGGGCGCCGACGACATGGGGAACATGTTCCAGTTCAAGCGCGATTTCAACGACGCGTTCTGCAAGCCGCGCGATCCCAAAATCGCCCGCGCGCTCAACCCAGAGATGCAGAACTTCGATACGTGGCTGGCCGAGAACAAGACCAAGATTCCACTAGAGTAGGAGACGGGACGTCAGTGCACAGGGCCTTTCGCTTTCCGTTCGATTGGATACGAGGGGCCCTGGGCGCGATCGTCTTTTGTTTATTTGCCTCGCCGGCCTATGCCCACGATTTCTGGATTTCTCCCGAACCCGCCGATCCCCAGGTTGGGCAAACCGTGCTGTTGCGCCTTTACGCTGGAGAATGGTTTCAGGGAGATGAGGTCCCCTACGAAGCCGCGCACGCGCTCCACTTTCAGCATTTCAATGGTGCAACCTCGGAAGCATTAACCGGGCGGGAGGGGTACAGCCCGGCCTCGTTTCTTCGCAATGTCGCGCCCGGGGTGCATTTGATCGGCTATACCTCCGCGGGCACCGACATTCAAATCGAGGCCGAGAAATTCAACCGCTATCTAGAAGACTCGGGTTTGAGGACGGTCCTGGCCATTCGCCGTCAGAATGGAACCGCGGCGGCTCCGGCGCACGAGCGCTTCTTTCGCTATGCGAAAGCGCTGCTCGTCACCCCGGGTGCCAAGCCGGATGTGAACACGTCGGGGCGAGTGCTTGGACAACGCCTGGAGATCATCCCCGAATTCGACCCGGTGGACGTTGCCAGAAAACATGCGCCTATTCGCATTCGCGTGATGTACGAAGGCAGGCCCCTGGCTGGCGCGACCGTGTTTGCAATGCCGCGTTCGGACCCGGAGGCCGGGCGGTTGGAAGAAGTGACGGACGCCGGCGGACGAGCAGCGTTCGCTTTGGATCGGTCGGATGTTTGGATGGTGAAGCTCATCTGGATGGTTCCCGGCACACAGGGAGCGGGGTGGGAAAGCTCCTGGGGAAGCCTGCTCTTTCGAGCCGGTTGATTTCGATGCGTGTTCCTGTGGATGTTGCCACGCACGAAACATTCAATTTTGTGACGTCGTATGTTCCATCGGGAGCGACTATGCTCGAAGTGGGCTGCGGTGAAGGTGAGCTCGCTGCGGAACTTCAGCGGGTTGGTTATCACGTGGTCGGATTGGAATCGGATCTAGAACGGGCCGCATTGACAGCCCGGCGTGGCGTGCCGTCGGTCCTCGCCGCATGGCCGGCATTCGAAAGCGCGGCGGCCTTTGACGCGATCGCCTTCACGCGATCGCTGCATCACATCGACCCGCTTCGGGACGCGGTGCGCCAGGCATGGGCGCTCTTGAAGCCGGGCGGAACTCTACTCCTCGAAGAGTTCGCGGTGGAGGGCGTCGGGCCAAGTGACCTGAAATGGTTTCGCGAAGTTCTCCAGACACAAACCGCTCGATCTTTAATTCTCCCTGCCCCCGATGAGTTCGTATCCCAGCTCTTGGACGCTGCGGATCCCTTCGAGCTATGGTCCGAACGACACGATCATGTGCATTCCTTTGCGACGATCGAGTCCGAAATCCAAAACGCGTTTTGGAACGACCAGGTTTCGTCGGTTCCCTACTTCTATCGTTACCTGGTTTACGTGTTACCCGAGTCACCTCCCGCGGTCGAATTCATTGAGGCCGTCTTCCAGGAAGAGTCGGGGCTGGTGGCGGCGGGCGAGATCACCGGGCTGGGACGGCGTATAGTAGGCTCACCGCGAGGGATAGTGAACATGGAAACGATGAAGCACTGATGTTCGAGCGTCGCGGTCAGCCAATGCTCTCGCGGGCGGAGTTCGCACGGCGCTTGGCCCACTTTGCCGCGGTTGGGGTGGCGATCGTTTTGGGGTCGTGGGCGGTGGGCGCGTTCGGTTATCACTATCTCCAAGGTTTGGATTGGTTGGATTCGTTTCTGAACGCAGCCATGATCCTGGGCGGGTTGGGGCCCGTAGATCCAATCACGCATTCGGCGGCCAAAGTGTTTGCGTCGTTTTATGCGCTCTATTCAGGACTCGTGTTCCTGGTCTTTGCCGGCCTTTTGGGCGCGCCCATCTTTCACCGATTCATCCATCGATTCCATGTCGAGCTGGACGATGAGGACAGAGAGCGAGCCTGACCTGGCGCGAAGACCCTTGATGGTCCTCGCCCTGGTCACCCTGGCGCTTCATCTATCCGTCATCACCCGTTACGGCTATTTCCGCGACGAGCTCTATTACCTCGCCTCGACCGAACACTTGAGCTTGGGATATGTGGATCATCCTCCGTTATCCATTTGGCTCTTGGCGGTGGTTCGGGCGATGTTTGGATTTTCCCTTGTGGCGATGCGCATGGTTCCCGCCCTGGCGGGGGCGATTACAGTATTCTTGACCGGCCTCCTGGCTTTTCGTTTGGGAGGCGGGAAATTCGCCCAGCTCCTGGCTTCAGTTGCCGCTTTGTGTTCTCCCCTCTTTCTGGGCATTGATGGCTTCTACTCCATGAACGCGCTCGAGGTTCTGTTCTGGGCGTTGGGCGCGCTCCTCGTGCTGCGAGCCCTGGATTCGGGAAGCACCCGTGACTGGATGCTCTTGGGCGCCGTGCTGGGACTGGGATTGCTCAACAAGATCAGCATGGCCTGGTTCGGCGGCGGATTGGTTCTGGGATTGCTCCTCACTCGATTTCGCGCGGTGTTCCTGCGGCCGGAGATTTGGCTGGCCGGATGCGTTCTGGTGCTTCTCTTTCTTCCTCACCTGGTGTGGCAAGCCGCCCACCATTGGCCAACCTTGGAATTCATGCACAACGCCACCACACGAAAAATGGCCCATGTCTCCCCGGCGGCCTTTTTGATGGATCAAGTTCTAAGTAACAACCCAATCAACTTCGTACTGGTGCTCTGCGGGATCGTGTTGGCCTTCTTCAAGGGCCAAGAGCGCGGACGTGTGCTCACTTGGATCTATCTCGCCGTGTTCGCAATGCTAATCACGGGTGGTCACAGCCGTGCCTCCTATTTGGCTCCGGCCTACACGATGATGTTTGCCCTGGGTGCGGTGGCGGTGGAGAGCGCGACATCGGAACGTGGCCGAGTTTGGATGCGGGGGGCCATGGTCGGACTGATCGCAGTCTTCGGGGTAATTGCCCTTCCCTTTGCCCTTCCCGTTTTGCCGGTGGAGACGTTCGTCAAATACCAGACCGCATTAGGGCAAACTCCCGCGACCGATGAACGCGAGGACATGGGCGCCTTGCCGCAGCATTACGCGGATATGTTTGGTTGGGACGACATGGTCGATTTGGTCGCGCGCGCGTATGCCCAGCTGACGCCGGAAGAAAAACAACACGCGCGCGTGTTTGGGCAGAACTACGGTGAAGCCGGAGCGATTGATGTGCTGGGCCGCAAGCTGGGCTTGCCTCGCGCGATGAGCGGCCACAACAGTTACTGGTTGTGGGGCCCGGGATCAGAACCTATGAACGTGCTGATCATCATCGGGGGCGATCGTGAAGACAACGCACGGTTTTTCGAGGACATCACTATCGTTGGGCAGACAGCATCACCCTGGTCGATGCCTTACGAGCGCGGGCTGGACGTCTCGATCGCGCGAAAACCAAAAATGAACCTGCGCACAGTCTGGCCGAGATTGAAGAATTATATTTAGAAAAAGGACTCGGCCCGGAGTTCTTCCGGACCGAGTCGTTCGTAACGGGTGGGACTACTTTTGCAGCACGATCTTCTTTACTCCTACTTGTGTCCCTGCGGTGAACCGCGCGAAATAGATGCCGGATCCCATTTGATTGCCGCTATCGCCCCGGCCATCCCAGGACGCATTGAACGTTCCGGGTGCCGCGGGTTGATCGAACAAGGTGCGCACGAGACGTCCCTGCACGTCGTAGATCTTGAGGGCTGCTTGAGCGGGCTTTTCGACGGTGAAGGAGAGCCGCGTCGCGGGAGCAGGGTTGGCCCCGGCGAAGGACAGCGGTCCCGTTTGCGTCCCGCGATCGCTTTGCTCTTTGGTGCTCGGACTACGCTGCAGCACATGATGCTGGTGATCCAACGGGTTGTGCGGCAACGCGACGTATGGGAACTGCGGCATGAACGGCATGTCGTTGGCGTCTACGCCGTCGCCCAGCTGGTTGTTGGGCGCGACGTTGAAATCCGGCGTCAGCACATAACCGCCCGCCACCACCCGCAAGGCCACGTCGACAACGTCGTCGCCGAGCCGGCGGCCGTTCGGAAAGCCCGCCGCATCGCCCGCGATCACCCCGAAGCGATTGGGGGTCGCGCTGGGAGGAATGGTCATGTTGAGCCGCAGCATCTCGCAGCCGGCCGTCTGGCCCGCCGGTTGGTTGACGCCCGGAATACCGGTCAAGAACACCGTGACCAGATCCCCCCGCGGATTCGGAGGCGCGGTGATGCCATAAAGCGCATTTAAGAGCACCGCAACTTCCGGGTTCTGCACGTAGCTCAAAAACGCCGCGTCACCGGTGGGCTTGGTGTGGTTGAAATTGTCCTTGAGCGGGATCACCACTTCGTTCACGAGCGGATTGCCCAATCGGGACACCTGACGTTCATCGCCACTCAAGGTCACGACGCCGTTCGCGTCTACTGAACGGGTGGAGAATCGCTCCGCCGAGTCGTAAATACCGATCACGCCATTGTCGGCATTCGGCGCCGTACCATCCTTGGTGAGCCGCGTCATGGGAATCTGGATCGCGATCGTGAGCACGTTGAACCCGGCCAGATCGTCCACGCCCTTGCCTCTGTTTCCGGGAACACGACGGATCTGAAGCAGATCGAAAATCGCCCCGAGATCCACATAGAACGGATCATCGCGCGGACCCACGAACACTTTCGTGCCGTCGGAGAGCGTTTGAACCGCTTGTTGCGCGAGCGTCCCGTAATCAGGCATGGAAGTCGGCCCAACGTAGTTCGGAGCCACCGGCAACCCGCTCGCGAGCACGGTTTCCGTTCCATTTTCGATGCGGGTGATGCTGTAGGTCTGTCGCACGTTGAGATCCGGATCGCCGAGCGACGTCACCGGGCCCGTGTTGTAGAGGAACGTGTTCCCGTTCGCGCGGGTGGTGGTGAATTTGAACTCGTATCGGATGTGATCCTGGCAGTCACCCACGTTGTCGATGTTGATGTAGTAGAACGCCTCGTCATCGAAACCGGCGAAATTAGGTCCGCTGGTGGGCTCGATAAGAGGAACCCAGTTGCCGATCACCGTCACCTTGTCCGGGGCGTCCGCAGAAACGAACGCGTAGAGATCGGTGTCGTCGGCGAGCCGGTCCTTGGCCGTGCCGGGAGCTTCGCTATGGCTCGAGGCTCGAACGAGTCCGGGGATTGCTGCTGTCATGAGGAGAGCGAGGACGCCTTGCCGCGCCCACTGTTTGCCAATCATGGCCGTCCTTTCCTGCGCCGAGGGCGCTTGAGGGTTAGGGGAAGGCTTCGTTCAGACGAAGGCTCTACGCGGGGAAATGAAAAGTGGATGAGGGAAGCGTGAATTCCGGCGAAGCGTGTAGCGGAGCTAGCTGCCGATGGAGCCGACGAGCACGACGGGGCCGCTCGGGCCCGCGCTCTTGGAGCCGCCGGTGGGCTCTAACGATACGGCAAAAGCACTCAAGTGGGAGGGATCAGCCACACCCTTCAGGTTCATGACCGCATTCCCATTCGGGTCGACGTGCAGAAGACCCAGGCTGGTCGGCGTGGGGCCATGGAGCGCCCACAGCTCGTAATCGTGAGCCTGCTGCCCCTCCATGTTTCGGAAGGCGATGATCGCGTTTCCGGTCGCCGGATCGAAATAACCGGTTCCACGCTGCTGTTGATTCGATTCGGGCGTGGGAAGGAGCACGGCGAGCTTGGCATCGGGGGCCAGGACCACGGCCACCGTGCGCTGCGCATCGTCCAGTTGTTGATTGAGACGTGACGCTTCCGCCCGGGCGTCGTCACGCTCTTTGAGCAGCGTGTTGGCGCGTTGCCAATTCCAGAAGTTAAGGCCCAGGAAGAGCAACCCAAACACGGCCAGCCCCCAGACTAGGCCCCACGGTGCATGACGTGCCGGTCGCGGTCGCGGAGGCATTTGCGGCAACTTCGCCTGCTCGCGTTCCTGAGCTTCGTGATCCACCCGCGCAAACAGCTTCTCTTTTACCGCGGGGCGTGGCGTGGCGGCGGGAGACGTCGCGGCCATGGCCACCGTTGCGGCAGCAAAATCGGCCAGCGCCGCCTCGCATTCGGGGCACCCCTTGGCGAGATGTGTTTCGAGCCGCTCACGATCCGCCGGTTCCAGCGCATCCAGCACGTGACCCGCACAGAGCTCGAGATAGGCTTCGTGCGACTCGCTCACCGCCACTCCTCTTTCTGAAAACCGTCACTCAGTCGTTTCATGCCCTGCCGCATCCACGATTTGACCGTGCCCAAAGGTGATCCGGTGCGTTCCGCGATTTCGCTTTGACTCAACCCTCCCCAGAAGGCCAGCTCCAGAACTTGCCGGTGCTGGGGGTCGAGGCTCTGCCATCCGATGGCCATGCGTTCGCGGAGTTCCCGTTCCTCGGCGGACACGGATGGGCTCTCGGCGGGAGCGGGATCATCAACCGCTTGGGCTTCTTTGGCGCGTTGCCGCGAAGCGCGGCTTCGATACAGGTCTAGCGCGCGGCTTCGCCCCATCGTTACCAGCCACGCCGCCACAGATCCCCGCTTGGGATCATACGCATGAGGTTTTCGCCAAAGCTGAAGCCAGGTGTCCTGCAATGCCTCTTCCGCATCCTCCTCGTGCCGGAGGATCTTACGGATGACCGAAAAAACGAGCGGGGCATAGCGATCGTACAGCTCTTCCAGAGCTTGGGATTGCCCATCGGCAATCCGCTCGATGCACCGCAGATCGTCATCCTGATCGATCATGATCCTTCCGGCGTTTCGGTTTCTCTCTATTACGAGCCTGGAGTTCAATCGGACGAGGCGGGACTATACGGAGGGGTGCGGAGGTGGACAAGGGACCCAACGAACGAAAATAAAAGGGCCGCGTGACCGAGAGATCACGCGGCCTGTGGGCCTGCTCTTTTCTAACTCTTGAAACTCAGTGTCCGCAGTCTTGCAACACCTGTACGCGGGTGGAAGCGGTCTGCACGTGAGTGGGCTCGGTCATGTCGGGACCCAGCTGCTGCAGCACGCGGTTCATGCACCAAGCTTTGCGGCAATCCTGGTCGTTCCCGGTTCTTTCCCAAGTATGATAAGCGTGGTCGGCGATCTTGCTTAGGTCATCCATCGCCTGGGCCTGTTGGGTGGTCATGGCGGCCTGCATCTTCACCTTCCAGACCAGGTAGTTGAGCCGATAGTAAGAATATTGGTGCAGGAGGTTCCCTTGCGGGGCGCTGGCCATGAGCCACTGATAACCGTAAGCAGCACTTCGATAATCGCCTGTTTGCTCCGCTCTCAACGCGGCAATATAAACCTGGGTCAGCGAATCTTCACCGCAGCCGTACGGCACAACTTCTTCGGCCAGCGCTCTCATCGCGGGATTCAAGGTGGCCAGTTGAGAGGCCTGAGCACCGAGGGAGCTGTGTCCCTGATCGGGAGCCGCCTCGCCCGGCTTCAGATCCAGTGGCGTGCCCATCGTCTCGCGATTCGTTCCGTAGGTATCGAACACGCGCTGGGCAATCATGGCCGCACTTTGGTTAGCAACCGGGGTTTCGCTTCGAAGCTGCTCCGGCAATTCCACCGGATCATTATCTGCAGTCGCAGTCACGGAGCTCTTGTTAGCGTCCGTATTCCACGGGCTCGAGTGATTGCGGGTGATGATCCACGCCCCGCCGATCACGGCCAAACTCGCTACACCGGCAGTTACGTAACGCCAAGACGGATTCGGTCCCCAAATCTTGGACCACCAGCTTGGTTTTGACGGAACGGCGGCAGAAGAAGAGGAGGAGGCCGAAACCTCCTCCTCCACCATGATCAGGCCGAGAATCCGGTGCGGAAGATCCTGCCAGTAACTATCCCCCGGAAGGCTTTCCTCCACCCGCGGCCCGAGCTCATTAAGAAGCCCGAACCACTCCAGCTCGGTGCGACAACTCGCACACTCGGGAAGGTGGGCATCGATAGAGCCGCGAGCATCGGGAGAAGATTCATTATCGAAGTATGCGTTCAAAACTTCGGAGGAGGGGCAAGCCGAAGGGTTCATCAGAGTCGTCTTCCTATTCCAGTCTCAAGTCGTCGTCTTCCCGATCGACCGGTACACCTAGATGCTTTCGCAAAGCCATCCGGGCTCTGGCCAGTCGGGACATCACCGTGCCTTTTGGTGTGTCCATCGTCTCGGCAATCTCCTCGTATGACAGACCTTCCTGCACACGAAGGAGAAAGACAGTGCGCTGTTCCTCGGGAAGCTTGTCGAGCGCCGATTCCAACCGAGTCAAGAGCTCCTGTCTCGATGCCGATTGAAGGGGACTTTCTGGTTCGGGACCCGCCCGAATGTCTCCTTCAGGCACTTCATCGAGATCCGCAGCCGCCTGACGCTTTCTCTTGTTTAGAAAGTTAATCGCCTGATTGACGGCAATGCGATAGAGCCACGGATGGAAGTCGTACTCGTCTTTGAAGGTCTTGAGGCCGCGATGCGCTCGGACGAATGTATCCTGGGTAAGATCATCGGCATCGTCAGGGCTTCGCACCATGCGCAGCACGATACGAAACACCGGTTTTTGATACCGACGGACCAGCTCCCCGAAGGCTTCGAGGTCGCCGGCCTTTGACCAGGCCACAAGATCCGAATCGCGGGCGCCCTTCAAGTCCTTCCCTGGGCTCCCACTTAGGCGTCGTTCCATCGCTTTACCGTGACCCCTACTTTCCTATTCCTACGTGTCTTGCAAGCGACGCCCTTTGGCCCGAACGTCACCGGCTCGCCGTGTCCAGCCTTCCCGATCCAGGTGCTCCAGGAAGGGTACGGAAAATTTGCGGCTCATGCCCCAGGTCTCTCGCAAATCGGCCAGGGAGATTTCCGCGCCGGCGCCGAGCGACTCGGTGATCCAGCCCAGTAAATCCTCGAAATGCCTACGACTTATGTAGAAGTCGGGGGTGACTTTCACCACCCGGCCTTCGAAAGTCAAGTGGTCCAGGATCTGAAACACCGGAAATCCCGTTTGTTCTTCGAGTTCGCGCACAAATGGAGGGCTTTTGCCCCCTGCATCCAAGAGCGTTTCGGTCCGATCCACCTGACTCTTTAGCGTGTCCGGTAGGACCGCCTCGCTTGCGCCGGCCCGCACGCGATCGGCGCGCAGGCTGACCCTACCTTGCCTCGATAGATCCGCGAGCAACTCCTCCAATAACACACCAGGGATTTGTGGAGAAAGCCGACTTTTTAAGTCACCTTTCCCTAGTCCCCATTTGAGTGGGTTGGCATCGTGTGAGGACTCGAGGATTTTTTCGATGCGGGACTCTAAATGTTCGAAGGATCTTGGGGAGATGAGGAGATGCCCCCCCACTTTTCGTACCTGATCCTGAGTCTCGGTCAGGGCCGCCCGGGCCTCGTCCTCAAGCAGCCCGGCCCGCCGCGCCACATCGCGAGCCTCTCCTCCTAATTCCATAGCATCGAGCGCAGCCAGGAATCGCTCGCTCGAAGTGCCGGTTTCGCGCCGGCGCAAATCCTCCAATGCCTCGGTGTCGTGCTGGCGCCGTTTTTCGGCCTGTGGCACCAGAACAACTCCACCGGCGATCGCGCGTGCGGGTGAGTAGGAACGCAACACGAAGCGATCCCCTTTGTCCGCGACCGCCGGGGACTCGAGACGAATTTGTGCGAGGCCGCTTTTTCCTGGAGCGATTTCGTCGCCTTCCAAGAGCGTGACCCGACCCAAGAGCTCGCTCGCTCCCAAATGAAATCGCACGCGCTGGCGCTGCGCGAGCGGCTTGGGGGCGTCCGCCAAGACACGTAAACGCACGTCGAGCATGTAGGCGGGAGCGAGGGTGTTCGGAGCCACGACCCACGTTCCTCGGGGCACCGACGCTTTTTCCACCCCGGCCAGCGCGATGGCGGTTCGCTGCCCCGCGTGAGCCGCGGGGACGGTTTCCCCGTGCACTTCCACGCTGCGTAAACGCGTCGAGCGTCCTCCGGGTTCGAGGGTCACGTGATCGCCGGGCTTTAACTGCCCGCGCCAGAGGGTTCCGGTGACGACGGTGCCGAACCCATCCACGACGAACGCGCGATCGACGGGTAGCCGGGCCGCGGCGCTGGTCATGCGCTCATCCAGCTCGGAAACGACACGGGATAAGGTGTCGAGGACGGCGGCTTTGCCTTCCCCGGTTTTCGCGGACACCGGCACGATGGGAAAATGGGCAAAGCCCCGTTCGGCCAGATACTCGTGCACGGTTTCCTTGGCCAGATCGAGCAGCTCCGGATCTACGAGATCAATTTTGGTGAGCGCTACCAGTCCACGCTTCACGCCCAGGAGATCGAGGATGTCCAGGTGCTCGCGCGTCTGCGGCATCACGCCTTCGTCGGCGGCGATGACCAGCATCATCGCATCCACGCCGCACGCTCCGGCGAGCATGTTCTTCACGAACCGCTCGTGCCCGGGCACGTCGACTACACCGCACGAAACACCATTGGGAAGCGTGAGGTGGGCAAAGCCGAGATCGATGGAAATGCCGCGCGATTTTTCTTCGGGCAGACGATCGGTGTCGGTGCCGGTGAGCAAGCGCACGAGCGCGGTTTTGCCGTGATCGATGTGCCCAGCCGTACCCAGGATGACGAAGCGAGAGGGCTCTGACATTTAGAACACTTTGCGCGCGAACATTAAACGACGAGCGCCTCCTGCTCACGGCGCACGACCGCCCCCAGTGCGGCCAGCTTGGCTTCGATGTGCTCGTACCCCCGATCGATGTGGTACACGCGGGACATGTGGGTTTCCCCGCGCGCGGCCAGCCCGGCGAGAATCAATGCGGCGGATGCGCGAAGATCGGTCGCCATCACGTGCGCTCCGGACAGATGCTGCCGCCCTTCGATCACCGCCACGTTGTGGTCGAGCGTGATGCGGGCGCCCAGGCGATTGAGCTCGGCCACGTGCGTGAACCGGTCTGTGTAAATCTGCTCGGTGATGATGGACGTGCCTTCCGACATGGCGCCCATCGCCATCATTTGCGCTTGCAAGTCGGTGGGGAAACCCGGATAGAAATCCGTGGTCACGTTCACCGCTTTGGGACGCTCCGGTCCGCGCACACGGACCCAGTCATCCTCCGAGGTCACCTCGGCTCCCGCTTCCCGAAGCTTTGCCATGAGCGCATTCAAGTGTGCGGGCGTGCACCGCGTCACGGTCACGTCGCCATGGGTCATGGCGGCGCCGACCAGGAACGTTCCCGCCTCGATGCGGTCCGGGATGTTGTCGACGATGGCGGATTTGAGGGGGTGATCGCCTTCAATGGTTATCTCCGACGTTCCACCGCCGTGGATCTTCGCGCCCATTTGGATCAACGCATCGGCCAATGCGGGAATTTCGGGTTCGCGTGCGGCGTTACGGATGACGGTGCGTCCTTTGGCTCCCACCGCCGCCATAAGAATGTTGCCGGTCGCTCCAACCGACGCAATGTCGAGATGGATTTCCGCACCATGAAGTCCTTTGGGGCACTCCGCAACCACGTAGCCTTCGTCGATGGTGATCTTGGCGCCGAGGGCTTCCATGCCCTTCAAATGAAGATCCACCGGTCTCGGTCCCCACGCACATCCGCCGGGCAGTGAGACGCGTGCGCGACGGGCTCGAGCGAGGAGCGGGCCCAGCACATAAATGGAGGCGCGCATCGTCTTCACCAGATCGTAGGGCGCTTCGACTGAAACCAAATCGCGGGTGTCGATGAAGAGAACGCCATCTTTGCGATCGATGCGCGCACCCATCATTTCGAGGAGACGCGCCAGCGTGCTGACGTCGCGAAGATGCGGCACATGACGAAGGGTGGTTTTCCCCGATACGAGAAGCGCGGCAACCATGATCGGAAGCGCAGCATTCTTGCTGCCCGAGGTTGCCACCGTGCCCTTGAGTTTCGTCCCGCCCTCGATAACGAACTTGTCCATCAGGTTTCCTTGATCGTCAACCGCCCGATTGCGTATCGGTCTTTTCCTGCCAGATCGCGCTCGATGCGAATCTCCGCCCAGTGCCCCGCTTGATGGAGCGTGGCCGCCACCCGGTCCCGCTGCCCTTCCCCAATCTCCAGTGCCAGAAAACCCCCCGGCTGTAACACCCCGGCGGCGTTTTTTGCCAAAGCCCGAATGGCCGCCATGCCGTGGTCGCGCGCAAAAAGCGCCGCGTGAGGCTCGTACTCCACCACCTCCGGCGGCAACATCTTGCGTTCGGCGAACGCAATGTAGGGCGGATTGCTGACCACCGCCAAAAGCCGATGGGTCCACTTGGGTTCGAGCGGCCGGGTCAAATCTCCCTTCATGAAGGTCACTCGCTCGTCCAATTCAAGCCGCTTCGCGTTTCTTCGTGCTTGCCGGATCGCGTCCGCCGAGATGTCGGTGGCCAGGACGCGCAGGTTCCGACGCGCCGCGGCCAGAGCGAGCGCGATCGCTCCCGTTCCCGTGCCGATATCCGCGACCCAACCCGGCGTGCGCGGCAAGAGCCCGAGCACGCGCTCCACCAACCCCTCCGTCTCCGGCCGCGGGATGAATACCCCAGGCCGCACTTCAAGACGAAGGCCGGAAAATTCTACGTCTTGGAGCAGATACTGCATAGGAACACGCTTGCTGCGCTGCTCCAATAATCGCGCGAGGTTTCGTTTTTCTGACGCGTTGAGGGTTCGGTCGGTCTGGAGGATCAGTTCGATACGAGAAATCCCCAGCACGTATTGCGCGATGAGGTCTGCGTCGATGGCCGAGGTCTCGATGCGTGACGCTTTGAGCCTTGCTCGAGCAGCTCGACGCCAGGCGGCCAGCGATCCCGGCTTGGGCTCAGCGCTGGGGCGCCGCCGGCCCTTTACCTTGGCCGCCACCCGATTCCACCTCTTCCATCCGCTCTTCCGACGCCGCGTTCACCAGCGCATCGACCAGCTCGTCCAGATCGCCGTCGAGAATTTCCTGAAGGCGGTGCAGGCTGAAGTTGATGCGGTGATCGGTGACACGGCTCTGGGGAAAATTGTAGGTGCGGATTTTTGCGCTGCGATCGCCGGTGGACACCTGGCTCCGGCGCGTGGCCCGCATTGCTTCTTCTTGTTCGCGAATCTTCAGGTCGAGAAGCCGCGAGCGGAGAATTTTGAGCGCTTTCGCTTTGTTCTTGATCTGCGAGCGCTCGTCCTGACACGTGACCACGAGTCCCGAGGGAGCGTGGGTGATGCGTACTGCAGAGTCCGTTGTGTTCACGCCTTGCCCGCCTGGACCACTCGAGCGGTACACGTCCACCCGTAGGTCTTTATCTTTGATTTCGACGTCCACGTCTTCGGCTTCGGGGAGCACGGCCACCGTGGCCGCGGAGGTGTGAATGCGGCCCGACGCTTCCGTTTCCGGCACACGCTGCACGCGATGGACGCCGCTTTCGAACTTCATGCGTCCGTACACACTGTGGCCGGAAAGGCTCACGATGGCTTCTTTCAAGCCGCCGATCCCGGTTTCGTTGGTCGACAGCACTTCAACGTCCCAACCCTGCCGTTCCGCGTAGCGCGTGTACATGCGATAGAGCTCGCCGGCAAAGAGGGCGGCTTCGTCGCCGCCCGTACCGGCGCGGATTTCCATGATCACGTCCTTGGTGTCATTGGGATCCGCGGGGAACAACAGGTCGCTGATTTCTTTTTCGAGCGAGGCGACCCGCGGCTCGTAGGTATCGACGTCGGCTTTGGCCAGCGCGCGAAGTTCTTCGTCGGTTTCATCGGCGATGAGTGCTTCCGCTTCGTCGATGCGCTGGCACGCGCCCTGGTACTCGCGGAGCTTCCGCACCAGCGCGTCCACTTCCGAGCGTTCCTTGCCTAATTTGCGCAGCTCGGGGGGGCGGCCCAGGACCTCGGGGTCCATGAGCTTTTGATCGAGCTCGGTAAGCCGGGCTTCGAGCTGATCGCGATGCGAGAGGAGGCGTTCGCGCTGCTTCACCAGGGCGGAATTACATCACGCGAACGTCCCGTTCGTCCTCCTCGGTCAATGGCAGCACGCTCACCAGCGCCTGGCAGGCCACGGCAAGCTGCCGGGCATCCGGCTCCTTGGTGGTAATGCGCTGGAGCCAGAGACCAGGAAGCGACAGGGCGCGAACGATGACGTTTTCGGCGTGTTTACCGGAGAAGCGGATGAATTCGAACCCAAGGCCGGCAATGATCGGAACGCCGGCAAAGCGCAGGAGCCGGTCCTCGATGGTGTGCGGACGGCCGAACAGGGTGAACACGAAGATGCTCATGATCATGATGCTGAACAAGAACGAGGTGCCGCAGCGCGGATGGAGCGTGCTCATGGGCTTGGCGTCTTCGGGCGTGATGGGGAGACCGGCCTCGAAGGCATGAATAACTTTATGTTCCGCGCCGTGGTACTGGAAAAGGCGGCGCATCTCGCTCCACAAGCTCAGGCCCCATAAATAAATCAGCAAAAACGTAAGACGGAAGAGACCGTCGACCAGGTTGAAGCCGAAACGGCCGTCCACGCCAGTGAGCTCAGTGAGCTTGAGCGGCAAGTAAAAGAAGACGAGAAGGCCTAGCCCGAACGAGAGCGCCATCGTGCCGCCCATCGCCCAGTTCGAGATGCCCTTGGATTCCGAGGGCGCCTTGCCCTCTTTACGTTCTTCCTCTTTCACCACTTCCGAGGCGCTGAAGGACAGGCACTTCATCCCGAGCGCGAGGGTTTCCACCATGCCGACGGTTCCGCGCACGATAGGCAAGCCAAGCACCTTCACCCGTTTGGTGATCGAGTGGAACGGGTTCACTTCCAGGGAGATGTCGCCCGAAGGAAGCTGGACCGCGGTGGCAACCATGCGCGGCGAACGCATCATGACCCCCTCGATCACCGCTTGGCCGCCCACGGGGGCATAGCGGGAGAGGATCATGTGCTGCATGAGCAGGAAGCGCTTCTTGAACGTCATGGATGCATTAGCTCCCGGGGACCCGGAATGGCTTACTTTTCGGCGGTCGCGGTTTCCGGATTAGCCGGCGTTTCGGCTGGAGCGCCCTTCTGCCCATACTTCCTGCGGAACCGGTCCACACGGCCGGCCGAGTCGACCAGCTTCTGCTTCCCGGTGAAGAAGGGATGGCACTCCGAGCAAATTTCCACGTGGAAGTCTTTTCCCATGGTGGAACAGGTCTGAAACGAGTTGCCGCACACACAGGTGACGGTGACCAGCTCGTAGTCGGGATGGATTTCGGGCTTCATCGCAAACCTCGGTGGGATCCAGGCGCTCGTTGGGGCGCCCATCCCGGGGAAAAGCCGGCAGAAACCGGCAAACTACTCATCTTGGCAAGGTGACGTAGCTTATCAGAATCGACGCCCTGCCTCAAGCGCGGCCTTCCTGGACGCCGGTACTACCCACCAGGGGATTTAGGTATTCATCATCTCCAGGAATTTCTTGTTGTCCTTGGTCTTGGACATCTGGTTCACCAGGAACTCGATCGCCTCGACGGGACTCTGCTCGTTCAAGAACTTACGCAGGATCCAGACCTTGTTGAGCACCGCCTGATCCATGAGCAATTCTTCCTTGCGGGTGCCGCTGCGGTTGATGTCGATTGCCGGAAAGATTCGGCGGTCGGCGATCTTGCGCTCGAGCACCAATTCCATGTTCCCCGTTCCCTTGAACTCCTCGAAGATGACTTCGTCCATGCGGCTTCCCGTTTCGACGAGAGCGGTGGCCACGATGGTGAGCGAACCGCCTTCTTCCACGTTTCGCGCCGCGCCAAAGAACCGCTTGGGCCGTTGCAACGCGTTTGCGTCGACACCGCCGGACAGAATCTTGCCCGAGTGCGGAATGACGGTGTTGTGCGCTCGCGCTAAACGAGTGATGGAGTCGAGCAGAATGACCACGTCCTTCTTGTGCTCGACCAACCGCTTGGCTTTCTCGATCACCATGTCCGCCACCTGCACGTGGCGCTCGGCCGGTTCGTCGAAGGTTGACGAGACGACCTCACCCCGGACCGATCGAGACATGTCGGTGACTTCCTCAGGACGCTCATCGATCAACAGCACGATCAACACCACCTCGGGGTGATTCGCAGTGATGGCGTTGGCGATGCGTTGAAGGAGTACCGTTTTCCCGGCGCGGGGTGGCGACACGATCAACCCACGCTGGCCGAACCCCAGCGGCGTCAACAAGTCCATGATCCGCGTGCAGAGGTCGTTGGCGTCGTACTCCAGCTCGATCTTCTTTTGCGGATAAAGCGGGGTCAGATTGTCGAAATGCGTTTTCGATTTCGTGATTTCGGGGGGTTCACTGTTAACTGCTTCGACACGCAACAACGCAAAGTAGCGCTCCCCCTCTTTAGGAGGCCGGACCTGCCCCGACACCGTATCCCCGGTTTGCAAATCGAAACGTTTGATCTGCGAGGGTGACACGTAAATGTCGTCGGGCCCAGGCAAGTAGCTGTAATTCGGGGACCGCAAGAATCCATAGCCCTCGGGCAGGATCTCCAGAACACCCTCGGAGAAAATGAGGCCGTTCTTCTCGGTTTGCGCCTCGAGAATCTTGAAGATGAGCTCCTGCTTGCGAAGCGTCGAGGTCATGGGAACGTTGAATTCCTCGGCAAGCTTTTGTAGCTCCGGAACGGTCTTGGATTTCATTTCGGCGAGATCGAGTTGGCTGACTTCAGAGGAGGACACGGGAGGATGACTCCTATGGGGGCGGGATTTGCTTTCTGCGGCCGAGAACTCGCAGGTTAGGAAAATAGGCTGATCCGAGCGGGCAAACTAGGTTAGGAGAAAGGGGGACCGGCTGGGGACTCCGGCCTACGCAGATGAGTTTATGCCCTTTGATGTAACTCTGTCAATTCTTCTCGCGTTGGGAAACGCAGTCACCTATGTAACTGGTAGGACCTTTCCCTATCCGGGATTTACAGAAGTGATACCGGATCGACGTCAACGCTTAGGCGAACACCTCGTACGCTGTCGCGTTCGAGGACGTGCGCGGTTAGTTCCTGCAAGCGCTTGTGTTCCGATCCGCGGAGCGTCAGGTGCCAGCGGTGCTTTCCTTTGAGGCGGGACAAGGGCTGGGGCGCGGGGCCCAACAAATCAATACGCTCTCCTGGTCGCAACGCCTGACGCAAATGAGTTGCTACTCGATTCGCCTCCTCAATCACGCTCGCTTCATTCTTGCCGTCAAACAAGAGATTGATGAGGCGGGTATGGGGCGGATACATCGGATCGCGCCGGGCGGCGATTTCGATACGGTAGAACGATTCGTAGTCTTGCGCCGCGGCGGTGATGAGCGCGTAGTGCTCTCGCTGGTTGGTCTGGAAAATCACGCGTCCGGGACGATCGCCTCGCCCGGAACGGCCGGCGACTTGAGTGAGAAGCTGGAACGTGCGTTCGGCGCTTCGAAAATCCGGCAGCGACAGCTGCACGTCCGCGTTGATGACACCTACCAGGGTCACTCCGGGAAAGTCGAGACCCTTGGCCACCATTTGGGTGCCCAGAAGCACGTCCGCCTTTCCGTCCCGGAAGCGCTCCAAAGCAGACTCCAGCGT
>Ga0207675_100001972_pt1 | contig 20452 bp, 18 predicted proteins | sample KBSSwiS42_FD_184305 | JGI IMG/M metagenome (GOLD analysis project Ga0207675, IMG submission 184305) | Switchgrass rhizosphere microbial communities from Kellogg Biological Station, Michigan, USA - KBS Switchgrass S4-2 (SPAdes) (version 2) | ecosystem: Host-associated > Plants > Roots >...
TACTTGGCTCGTTTTGGCGGAGGACTGGGCGAGACAGATCGGGCTCGACCGGCGCGGCCAATAGATCATTCCATTGGCAAGACGGGCATGGCCGATATGGCCGGCCAGCACCCGCCAGAATCCATGTAACCCCAAATCCACTAGGGCCCAAATTGATCGAACGGCCTGGGATTGGCTGAAGAGACGCACCTGCAAGTACACGGGGGTGGCCTGGTGAAATATCCGGGCTAGAGTTTGCCGGCCGACTTCAACTCACCCGGTTGGTCCGTGACTCGCAAGATGGCGATCGAAAGACCTCGCGACGCAAACTTGCGGCCAAGCGCGCGCTCCAGGCTAGCGAGGGGTGCGCGTCGCGGATTGAACGCGACGGATAACGAAGCCGCTTCTACGGAAACCCGTGCGCTGCCCTTGTCCACGCCGATGACCGACTCAACGATTGCTTCCAGCGTGCGCCGCGATGCTTCGCCGGCGGGCAACTGGCCATCGATTGCAAAGAACACAACCTGATGCTTTTGCAAGATCGCGCGTATCACAACTGAGTGGTCGTAGACCGATGCAATCCTGTCTTCTATACAGTAACCGCAGGCGATCGACGTCGATGCGATGGCAGCCATTAGCATCCCGCCGCAGAGGGCGCGCCCTGCCTTACTCATGGCTTGCTTTTGTCCCGCGGAGCCGCCCCTTGCCCGCCACCCTCGTGTGGTTGCTCGTCTGCCCATTGGAAATACTTGAGGTATTGGTGAATCTCCGCGTCGCTCAGGTTCTGATTGGGCATCGGCAAGCCTGCATTTTCCTTGAGCATGGCCTGGGCATCGGCGTCGGTCTGCAGCATCTTTTCAGGTGACTTGAGCCACTTGGTCAACCAGGCCGTGCTGCGCCGGCCAGTCACGCCGGCCAGGTCGGGCCCAAGCTTGCGGCCCTGGCCGATCGAATGGCACACCAGGCATTTGCTCTCGAAATCGAGCTTGCCCTTGATCGCTTCGGGATCGCTTGGCGTGCGCGTGGCCGCTATGTTGTGATGCTCGATATCGCCCTTCTCTTCCGCCTTGCCTCCTGCGTCGATCAAGCCGATCGAACCCTGTGACGCGTTGGCGAAATGGTGGTCGACCATGATGTACTGGCCCGCCTCCGGGATGATGAACTCGACAATGACAGCGCTCGACGAACCCAGCAGCACCGTCTGCATGCCGCGGAATTGGTTGTCCGGATTGCCGTCCATCCACACCCGGTCGAAAATCGTCCCCACGACGTGAAAGCTGGAAGTCTTGCTCGGACCGACGTTGAGCACATAGAGCCGCACACGCTCGCCTGGCTTCGCCGGCAGCGGTTTCTTGACCATGCCATTGTGCACGCCGTTGAATACCGTGTAGCTCGGCGTTGCCGCTCGCAGGCGCTCGCCATCCAGCACATACAGCGGCGCGCCATCCACTTTGCGTTTGTCCGGATCCGGCTTTACATAGAACTCGCTCTGAATCACGGCGTATTCGCGATCAACCTTGGTCGGATAGCCTTCTTTGGGCTCCACGATGAGCGCACCGTACATGCCGGAAGCGATGTGTTCCAGGATCATCGGCGTGCCGCAGTGGTACATGAAGACACCCGGGTAATTCAGGGTGAACTCGAATGTGATGGTTTGCCCGGGGGCAATGGAATGATACTTGTCCTGCGGCGAAACCATTGCGGCGTGAAAATCCATCGAATGCATCATGGGTGCGGCGATGATCTGCAGGCCCGGAGCGACCTCGTCGCTGCGATTGGTCATGCTGAACTTGATCCTGTCGCCTACCCGCGCGCGAATCAGCGGGCCGGGCACCTGGTCGCCAAATGTCCAGGCGCTGAATTTCACACCGGGCGCAATCTCGATGACTTTGTGGGTCGTATCGAGCTGTATGGTTTTGACCGGCGAGGGGTCGATCGGCTTGAGCTCCGGCACCGTGCTAAGCGCGCTTCCCGAAGAAAACGCGCCGGTATGGCGCTCATTCGACGTCTTCGAGGGCACCGGCTTGAGATCCATTTTTGCCCGATCGTAATGATCGACCGGCGCGCTCGGGTCACATGAAGCAAGCACGAACCCCAGAATGGGCACGATCGCCGGGCCAATCCGCCGGGACCAAAAAGATGCTCTGCCAGGTTCTTGGTGGATTCCTGCTCTCATGTCGCTTCTCCCCGATGCATGCTTGATTGTGGATTGGTTACGCGCAAAGAACGCCCAGCCAGCCAGAGGGACTCTGCATGATCAGACTGGGGAGGGTGCGTGCGCCGACTATTGAGATCGCCCGCATGTGTGCTTCTTGTTTCCTTTAACGCGGATATGTGATCAGCAACGGTTGTGTGTGTATGTTCGGTATCGCGCTTATTACCGTGAATATTTTATTTCGCCTTGTGCGAAATTTGAATACTTTCGCCGTCTCATGCGTCTACGATGGAAGCGCTCGGCAAAGAGGCGGCTTCGATTGCGCCCAGGCGGAGCAGAGCCATTCTTCCGCAATGTCGCAACCGATTCGCTGTGCGCGAACCGCGATCACCGGGACCCCGATGCGAATCAAGTCCGCACTCTCCTTTGCACTCGGCCTGACGGCATTGTGCGCGCCGGCTGGCGCGCAAGACACGGCCACGCTTGCGGATGCCATCGTCGGCGGACACGCGATATTGAATCTGCGCCCCCGCTACGAATACGCCGATCAGGCCGGCAAGGACCTCGGCCAGGCCGCTACGCTGCGGACCCTCGCCGGCTGGCGAACCGGAGCGTGGTATGGGCTGTCCGGTACGGTGGAACTCATCGACGTCGGAAGGCTCAATGATGACTACAACGACGGTCTGAATGGAAAGACCCGCTATCCCGTCATCGCCGATCCTGACAACACCGACGTCAATCAACTCTACCTCGATTATGCCGGGCTGCCCGATACCCAGGTGCGTGCCGGCCGCCAGTCGATCAAACTGGACAACGTGCGCTTCATCGGCAACGCCGAATTTCGCCAGGTAATGCAAGTCTTCAACGGTGTGACCGTGGAAAACAACAGCCTTCGGGACACGCGACTCTACGCGGGCTATCTGGGTCGGGTCAAAACCGTCAACACGAGGCAACACGATACCGACACCGTCTTGCTCAATGCGCGCTACGCGATTTCGCCGAACGATGCACTTGTAGGTTATGGTTACTTCCAGGACCAGAAGGATGCCATCGGCGCAGCCGCTTTCGTGGGCGGGGCGCCCTCCAGTACTTCAAACCAAAGCGTCGGTATTCGTTCTGATGGCGCGCATCCGCTCAATACCGACTGGAAAATCCTTTACACCCTGGAATATGCGAAACAGGCCGACTATTCCGGCGGCGATTCGCGGATAGACGCCACTTACCAGCGACTGGGCGCAGGCGCGCAGTGGAGCGCGGTGTATCTGCGCGCGGACCAGGAAGTGCTCGGCAGCAATCAGGGCCGGTATGCATTCCAGTTTCCGTTGGCCACCAATCATGTGTTCCAGGGATGGGCAGACCAGTTTCTGGTCACGCCGCCTCAGGGCATCCGCGACCGGTACCTCAGTGCCGGCGCGAAAATCGAGCGGGCGCAACTCCTGGCGGAATATCACCGGTTCGGTGCGGATTTCGGCAGCATCGACTTCGGCAGGGAATTCGATTTCGGTGTCTCCTATCCGTTGCAGCCCAAGCTGGTCGGAAAGGTCGAGTATGCGGACTACCGGGCTGGCGATGCCGCTTCGGGCAAGGCGGATCTGACGCGGATTTGGGTGACGCTGATCTACAACTATTGAGCGAGACGGTCCATATCAGTGTTCGGGTTACGTCAATGATCGCTACGCCTTCATGGCAAAGATCCCCCAAGACCTGATTTGGCTTCGGGCAGGGTGCGGCAACGATTCACCGCCGTCAGGATGCCGCGCAGAATTTCCACGGGGGCTGGCGGGCAGCCGGGCACCGCGAGATCGACGGGAATGACATTCGAGACCTGTCCGCAGCTTGCGTAGCTCTCGCCAAAGATGCCGCCATTGCAGCCGCATGCGCCGACAGCGACCACCAGCTTTGGGTCGGGCGTTGCAGCGTAAGTGCGCTTAAGGGCCACTTCCATGTTGCGCGAAACCGGCCCCGTGACCAGCAGCATGTCGGCGTGGCGCGGGCTGGCGACGAACCGAATGCCGAGTCCCTCGATGTTGTAGTAGGGATTGTTCAGGGCATGAATTTCCAGTTCGCAGCCGTTGCACGAACCGGCGTCCACCTGGCGAATGGTGAGCGCCCGGCCGAGTATGTCGAGAATTTCGCGCTGGATGCGGGCGGCCTCGACGCGCAGCGCGTCACTGGCGACGGGTCGCGCTTCCGTGCGAATGCCGGTGCGGGCGATCTGCTTGACGATGCTCCACATCAGAGGTCGTGTCCCGAATAGCTTAGGTTGAAGGATTTGTTGATGAGCGGGAAATCGGGAACGATGTTGCCGATCACCGCGTGTTCGAGCACCGGCCAATTCTGCCACGACGGATCATGGCAATGGCAGCGGCGAATGCCCCCGCCGTTGTCGCTTCCATCCAGCTCGAGGGCGACGAACACTTCGCCTCGCCATCCCTCGATCCATCCTGCTCCGCAGGCTGGCTTCTCCGGCAGCGCCAGTTCCGTGTGCACCGCGCCGCGCGGCAGGCCCTTGCAAAGGATGCGAATGAGCCGCAGCGATTCCAGCGTCTCTTCGAAGCGCATCGTCACCCTTGCCGCGACATCGCCGTTGCGGTGCGTTGCGACTTTCACGTCGAGTTTGTCGTAGGGGTGCCACGGATAATCTCGACGCAAATCGGCGGCCACGCCACTGGCGCGGCCGGCAAGACCTGTGAGTCCCAGTTTTGCGGCCAGTTCGGGCTGCACACGGCCGGTCGTGATAAAACGGTCCTGCAGGCCGGCGTGCTCGTCATAGACCGTGCGCAGGAACCGGACTTCGCGTTCCAGCGTGTCGCACTGGAGCAGTATGCGATCGGCGCCATCACGGTCCAGGTCGCGGGCCACACCGCCTGGCCCGATGCAGTCCATCAGCAACCGATGGCCGAAGATCTCCGCTGACATACGCAGCCAGTCTTCCCTGAGCCGGGAAAACTGCGCCAGTCCGAAGCTTAATGCCGCATCGTTTCCAAGCGCCCCGAGATCGCCCAGATGATTGGCGACACGCTCCCATTCCAACATGAGCGCGCGCAGCCATGTGCTGCGCGCCGACGCCACGGTGCCAGTCGCGGATTCCAGTGCCATGCAATAGGCCCAGGTGAAGGCCACGGTGGAATCCCCGGATATGCGCGCGGCCAGACGATGCGCATTTAGCGGCGGCAACTGCGTGAAGCGCCGTTCGATACCTTTGTGCGTGTAGCCGAGGCGTTCCTCCAGGCGCAGCACTTTCTCGCCCACGACGGAAAATCGGAAATGCCCCGGTTCGATGATGCCGGCATGCACCGGCCCGACGGGTATTTCGTGAACGCCATCGCCTTCGACGCGCACGAAGGGGTAATCGCCCGGGCGGAGATCGGTAGACCGTGCCTGACCGGAGTTGTCCTCGCGCAAGGGAAAATGCGATGGCGACCAGGCCCCGTGATTCAGCCACGAGCGCTGATCCTTCGCGTCTTCGGCGCGCAGGCCCAGCAAATCGAATAGGGCGCGCTGCATGCGGTTGGCGAATGGAAACAACGGAGTGAGGTCAGGATAGGTTGTCCTTGCACCGAGCGGCAGATCGAGCCAGACGAGCCCCTCTCGAGCAGCGTACGCAGCGCACACTGCGAACTGACCGCCACCCCGGTCCGTTCCCCAAACCGACAGCAGGCGGCCACCGCCTTTGATCAGCGTCATCGGCACGGTCAACCACTCGTCCGCGCTGACGGCGCTGCGAAACACCGGCAAAGCCCCCGGCAACTGCTCGAAATCGACGGTCAATCCGGGAATGCGCATCGCTAGCCTCCGATCATCCGCGCCGCCTCGCGATACCACGTGCTCAGGTAAGGCGGAATGTACAAGCCCAGCAGCAGCGCGATGCCCAAATGCACGAAAACAGGAATCAGCGCAGGCGGGTGCGGCAGGCGTTTTACGGACGTTTCGCCGAACACCATTGGCAGCACCCGGCTCAAAACCGAAGCGAACGCCACGCCCAGCGACAGCAAAAGGAACGGCGTGGCCCAGGAATGCTCGCGCATGGCGGTGATCAGGATGAGAAACTCGCTGGCGAAAACGCCAAACGGCGGCATGCCGAGAATGGCGATCGAACCCAGCATGAGTCCCCAGCCCACCGTCGGATTGACTTTGATGAGCCCCCGAATCTCGTTCATGACCTGTGTGCCGGCCTTCTGCGAAGCGTGCCCCACCGTGAAGAAAATGGCGGATTTGACGAGCGAATGCACCGTCATATGCAGCAGCCCCGCGAAGTTGGCAATCGGCCCGCCCATGCCGAAGGCGAACGTCACGAGTCCCATGTGCTCGATCGACGAATAGGCGAACATGCGCTTGACGTCTTTCTGCCGGGACAGGAAAAACGCCGCGACCACCACCGACAGCAGGCCGAAGCCCATCATCAGGTTTCCGGTAAGCGGACTGGCCAGCGCGCCGTCGGTGAGCACTTTGCAACGCAGGATTGCATAGAGCGCGACATTGAGCAGAAGGCCGGACAACACGGCCGAGACCGGCGTGGGGCCTTCCGCATGCGCATCCGGCAGCCAGTTGTGCAAGGGCACCAGGCCGACCTTTGTGCCGTAGCCGATGAACAGGAAGGCAAAGGACAGCGTGATGATGGTGGGGTCGAGCTGGGCCTTGATTGCGTCGAGGTTGGTCCATAACAGCGCGGCGCCTTCGGAACCCACCACCTTTTCCGCCGCCATGTAGAGCAGCACGGTGCCAAACAACGCCTGCGCAATGCCGACTCCGCACAGGATGAAGTATTTCCACGCGGCTTCGAGGCTGGCCGCCGTGCGATACACGCTCACCAGCAGCACGGTGGTGAGTGTGGCCGCCTCCATCGCCACCCAGAGGATGCCCATATTGTTGGTCGTGAGCGCGAGCAGCATGGTGAAGCTGAACAACTGATACATGCTGTGATAGAGCCGCAGGCGCGGCGGCGTCATCTTTCCCTGATCGCGCTCGACGCGCATATAGGGGCGTGAAAACAGCGCGGTGGACAGTCCGACGAAGGCGGTGAGCGTGACGATGAAAACATTGAGGGGATCGATGAAAAACGCGCGATCCCACGCAAACAGCGGCCCGAAGGAAATTACCTCGACTGTCAGCACGCAAGCCGCGATGAAGGTGCCCAGGCTGAAAGCCACGTTGACGTCCGGCGCGGACTCGCGATGGCCCACCAGGGCAAGAATCGCGCTGCCGACGAGCGGGATGCCGAACACGAACACCAGGATATCGATTTTCAGTCTTCCTTGAGCTTTTCGAGGTGTTCGATGTCCAGGCTGTCGAACTGCTCGCGAATCTGGAACATGAACACACCGAGGATGAGGATGCCCACGAGCACATCGAGCGCGATTCCCAGCTCCACGACCATGGGCATGCCGTAGGTTGCCGCGGTGGCCGCGAAGAACAGGCCGTTTTCCATCGACAGAAAGCCCAGAACCTGGGGCACTGCCTTGGAGCGGGTGATCATCATCATGAATGACAGCAACATGCACGCGAGCGCGATGCCGAGCGTGCCGCGCGCAATGGTCGAGGATAGTTGCGAAACCGGCAGGGCCAGGTGAAAAGCCAGAATCACCAGCAGGATGCCGATCAGCATGGTGGTCGGAATGTTGATGAGCGTTTCCACATCCCAGCGCACGCTCAGCCGGTCTATCACCCGGTGCAGCAACCACGGAATGAGCAAGACTTTCAGCAGCAGCGTGAGTGCCGCGGACAGGTAGAGGTGCGGCTGGTGCGTCGCGTATCCGACCACCAGGGTGGCGGCAGTCAGCGTGGCGCCCTGCAACGTGTAGAGATGAATAAGCGAAACGACGCGCCGCTGCGAAATCATCGCGAATGCAAGCAGCAGCAGGACGGCGGCAAACAGGTTGATCAACTGGGAGGCGAGTCCGCTCATCTGGCGTCACGCACCCAGCAGGATGTGGACCAGCATGGCGATCACCGCCAGCAGGAAGGCGGTGCATAGAAACTCCGGCACGCGGAAGATGCGCATCTTGGCGCTGATGGTCTCCAGCACGGCGAGCAGGACGCCGCCGATGGCGAGCTTTAATACCAGCGCCGGCAGCGCGAGCAGCAGGGCCATCGGCGCGCGCGCCTCGGCTACGCCCCACGGCACGAACAGGGCCAGCCCGATGCACGAGTAGGCGAAGAGTTTGAGGCTCGCAGCCCACTCCACCAGCGCGAGGTGGCGGCCTGAATATTCGAGGATCAGGGCCTCGTGGATCATGGTCAGTTCGAGGTGAGTCGCCGGATTATCCACCGGGACACGGGCGTTTTCCGCGAGCGATACCATGGTGAAGGCCACGCCGGCAAAGGCGAGGCTGGGGAAAATGGCCAGATCCCTCTGGCCCAGCGTCTCGACGATCAGAGTGAGCGAAGTCGAGTGGGAAATCAGCGCTGCCGTGAACAGCACCATCAGCAACGCGGGCTCCGCAAGAAAACCGATGAGCATTTCGCGGCGGCTGCCAAGGCTGCCGAAGGCCGTGCCGACATCCATCGCCGCCAGCGAGATGAACACGCGCGCCAGAGCGAACAGGCCGACCAGCGCGATGGCGTCGGCGGCCGTGGCGAGAGGCAGGTCGGTCGACAGGGTGGGAATGATTGCGCAGGCCAGCGTCATGCATCCGAACACGATGTAAGGTGCGACACGAAACAGGGACGAAGCGTGGACGGCCACCACGGAATCCTTGTTGAACAACTTGTGCAGCGTCCAGTATGGCTGCAACAAACCCGGCGCCGATTTGTTCTGCAACCACGCCCGCCACTGATTGACCCAGCCGGTCAGCAGCGGCGCCAACGCCAGCGCCACCACGATCTCCAGGAATTGAGAGACCACGGCCAGCATGTTCATTGCGTCACCCACACCAGGACAGCGATCACGGTGATGAAGCTGTACAACAGATAGACCGAGATGCGCCCTTGCTGCAAGAGGCCGATGAGGCTGGCCATGCGCTCGACGACCCGTGCCACCGGCAGATACAGCCAGTGCCAGAAATGGTCCTCGATGATGACCTTGTAGCGCGGCTGCGCATCGAAAGGCGTCGGCAGTTGCCGCTCCATGCGAAACAGCGGTTCGAAGATCTGCCGGATCGGCTGGCCGAAACCTTCGGCAGTGTCCTGCATGCGCGGTAACTGCCAGGGAAAACCGCAGTCCCAGGGTGGCGCGCGGCGCAAGCGGCCGTGGTAGAACTTGCGCACCACCAGGAAAGCCAGCGCGACGCTTGCGGCTACACCGGCAAGGAAAATAACCGGCCCGTAGCTTGCGCGCGTCGCCGCGACCGGAACGAGCAGCCAGCCATTGCCGGCAACCTGATCGCCGAGCCCGGCACCGGTCAGTTGCCGCGTGACCGGATCGATGACCTGAATGAATTGCGCGGGCAACAGACCGAGGAACACGCAACCGCAGGCCAGCCACATCATGCCGATGCGCTCCCAGGCGCCGGCGTCATGCGTGTGCGACAGTTTCTCCTCGCGCGGCTGTCCCAGGAAAACGATGCCGAAAAACTTGACCATGGTGTAGCCGGCGAGCGCGGCAACCAGCACAACGAGCGCCGCGGCGACCGGAATCAGCATGTTGAGAAACGAACTGGGCAGTTCGGGCGTGAATAGAAAACTTTGCAGCAACAACCACTCGGACACGAACCCCGATAACGGCGGCAAGCCGGCGCTAGCCAGTACGCCGATCAGGCAAACCCAGGCGACCCATGGCATGTAGCGGATCAGCCCGCCAAGCTTGCCGAGATTGCGCTCGCTCGTGGCATGCAGCACCGCGCCGGTGCCGACGAACAGCAGGCTCTTGAAGAACGCATGGCTGACGACGTGATAGAGCGCGGCGGTTAGCGCAAGCGTAGCCATCGGCATCATGCCGAAGGACGAGAACAGCACGCACAAGCCGATCGCCGTGAAGATCAGGCCGATATTCTCGATCGACGAATACGCGAGCAGCCTTTTCATGTCCACCTGCACGGCGGAATACACGATGCCGAACAGCGCGGTGGCCAACCCGATGCCCAGAAGCAGCAATCCCCACCACCAGAGCTGCACGTGAAGCAGGTCGAATGAAATCCGCAGGAATCCATAAATCGCGGTTTTCAGCATGACCCCGCTCATCAGGGCAGAGACCGGCGAAGGGGCGGCAGGGTGCGCCTCCGGCAGCCATACATGCAGCGGCAGCAGACCGGCCTTGGCGCCGAATCCGAACAGCGCCAGCAGGAATGCGAGGGAAGCCCAGAAGGGCGTGTGTTCCTGGGAGCGGATGCCGGAAAAAGAATAGTCGCCGCTGCCCGCTTGCAGCACGCCGAAACACAGCAGGATGCCGATGGCACCGATATGGGCGATGAGCAGATAAAGATATCCGGCACGGCGGTTCTCTTCCCTGCGGTGGTCGGCCGTGACCAGGAAAAACGATGACAGCGCCATCGTCTCCCACATCACCATGAATGCATAAGCATCGTCCGCAAGCACTACCATCGCCATGCTCGCAAGGAAGACGTGATATTGCAGACAGAGCAGCCCCGGCGCGGTTTCGCCCTCTATCTTGCGGAAATAACCCGCGGCGAAGGCGGACACACCAGCCGCGGCACCCCCGATCACCATGAGGAAAAATGCCGAAAGGCCGTCCAGCCGCAGGTGAAAAGGCAGTTGGGGAAGGCCAATGGGGAGGACAGCGGCTTCGGCAGGCGCGAAGATCGCATGCAGAGCTATGCCGAACAGAACGATGCCGAACAGGCTGCCGGCGGGAAACAAGTATTTGGGCGCCACGTCGTCACGGCGGGCTGCGCAAACGCCCGCCAACCCGATCACCAACCAGACGAGCACGACGGCGAGCACGCAGTCCAGATGAGTCCACTGCGCGGGGTCAAACAATGCATTCATCATTTTCGGCCGTCACCGCGCTGCCCGGCAGCGGCATTTTGCACCACGAGCATCGGGTAAATGGGCCATCGAAAGCGCAAACATACAGGGTTATGAAAGGATTGTCCGCGCTGACGAAGCCGTGCGCCTCACTTTTCGCCCGCCCCGAAGATTTTCTCCCAGCAGTGCGGATCGCCCGCCAGCAAGTCGAGGCCTTCACGGGGCGGTTTGACACACGGTTGCGCATCGAACATGGCCGCCAGATTCGCCGCGGCCGGCGAGAAAAACGCCGTGACTTCGCATTGCAGGCGACCTTCCGAGTCATAGCGGGTAAACACTGCCATGTCAGGCGGGCTTCCGGCCGCCACGAACAGGGGTACAAAAGCTTTTTCTATCTCGGCAGACGGCTCGCTGGCCGTCATTCCGTCACCGAGCGATTTTGCGAACCAGGATGTCATGGCGGATTCGAATGCCCAAGCCCCGCGCGGCGGACGTGCGGCTGGAAGCGCCACACCAGCAGAAGCAAGGCCGCCCCTGCGGGCAACCAGTAGATATCCGTTGGCACCGGCTTGCGAACGGAATAGCGGGGATCGCGCAGGGTTTCGCCGAGGGTGGAGAGCTCGCGCAGACGCGCATAGTCAAAGCCGATTTGCCGGGCGATGCCCTGCAGATACGCTTCCCGCAGCGCGGACAAATGCTCGCGGTTCGGCGCAGCCTTGTCGCCGCCGCTTTCGCCCAGTCGCTGTATGACATCCTGCTCGCGCCAGTATCCCTGCAAATTACCATTGCGGTCGGTCTTCGGAATGGGGCGCGGCGTGTCGCCGCCCACGCCGACCAGCCAGCCGCGAATCTCGCCTGGCTTCACATCGTCGAAGATCGGTTGCACCGAAGGGCGCAGCGGCGGCGCTTCCTGGCCGTCGGTCAAGAACACGACGTTCGCTCCTTGCCCTATTTCCCTGGCCGCGCGTATCGACCAGGACACGCCCTTGGCAATCTCGCTGGCGTTGCGCCAGCGCATGCGTCCATCGATGTAGTCGAGAGAGATCAGCAGATCGTTGTAGTTGCCGCAGACTTCGATTGGCGCAAGCAGAAGCAGTGTCCGGTAGTCGGCAAAGGCGCCCAGGCCGACACGAGAACCGCATGGCAGATTGCGAATCGCGCGCCGCACCGCCTGACGTGCGAACGTCAACCGGCTGACGGGCGCTTCGTCCAGTTCGTAATCTTCGACATTCATGCTCTGGGTGATATCGATGAAGAAGAGCCACGTGTAGGTGTCGCGCGGCCATTGCAAGGGCGGCAGGAACAGCGCCGCCAGCAGCAGGAACAGCGCGACGGTCAGCGCGCGTGATTCCTTTTCAAATGCGGTGTACAGCAGCGCTTTCGCTTTCATGGCAGTTCGACGCTGAAGCCTTGCGCACGCGGCGCCACGCGCCGTTCAAATTCCGGAATGTTGCTGCTGCCTTCGTCGTCCGGGCCATCCAACTCCGGGGCGAGCCAGAGGGCGCGCTCGAGGTTATAGCGCGCGTCCCAATTCATGGGATCGTCTCGCAGAAGATCGCGATAGTTTTGTTTGGCCAGCTCAACGAGCGGCAGCGAATTGACGACATCCTCCGCGCCGTTTTTGAGGGCCTCGCGCAGGCGCAGATTGCCCAGATTGAATAGCGAGTCCCGCTTCATGTCCGCGCGGTCTTCCTGGATAAGCTGCTTATAGGTCTTCGCCGCTTCTTCGCATTTGCCCGCCTTGCATAACACCACCGCGCGCGCAAACCGGGCCTGCGGCAGGTTGCCGCCCAGGTCCGCCACGCTCGCGCTCGCAATAGCCGCGTTGATGTGTTCAGCGTTCTCCAGGCGCCATCCCTGGTATGCGGCGAAAAGCCCGAAACCAAGCGCGATCGCGCCGAACAAAAGATGAACGCGGCGGCGGGTCATGTCCAACTCCGCAATTGCACCGCACGGTATAAAAGCAATAGCAGGCAGGACAGCGCCGCGGCGGCCAGGAAATAGCGGCTGTAGTCCTGGCGCGGGATCTCTTCCGCAAAGTCGATCGGAAAATTCTGCTGTCTGCCGACGTCAGCCACCGCCTTCGCGATATCCTCGGGCGTTTCCGCCTGATAGGCACGATAGGGCGTGCGTAGCGTCAGGAAAAAACGGTGCAGCGCGATCTCCGGCGTGACCGAATTCATACCTGCCGGCGCGTTGAAATCCGCGCCATTGACAGAGCGCAGATAGATCCAGTTCAGCGCGATGCGGTTCTGCGTCATGCCGGCCTGGATCAGCCGGCGCGTGGCGGTATCCAGTTTTGCGCCGCCATCCGACACCAGAAGGATGATGCGGCTGCCGGTATAGGCGCGCCGATCGAATTCACCAATCGCGGCAAGCAGCGCGGCACCCACATCCGTATTCGGCATTCCGCGGCCGATGCCCGCGGCGGCGATGGCCGCCTGGACGACTTCATCGTGCTGGGTGAACGGCACGACATGGATGGGACTGGCACTGAAGAACATCAGCGCAAAGCGGTCATCCGGACGCTCTGCTACGAACTTCGAGAGCAGCGCGCGCGCGACCTTGGCTTTCTGTTCGCCGCGCGAGGAGGCCTGCGCCCTCACGAGCAGCGGATCGAGCTTGCGCCAGTCGCTGGTCAGCATCTTTTCGTCCATGCTGCTGCTGCGATCCATCAGCACCAGGAATTCAGCGCCGCGGCCGCTGCGCATGACCTGAGTCTGCGAGCGTCCCGGACTTGCCAGAGCCAGCACCGTGCAGAGGATGGACAAGACGGCGCAGGCTCGCCACACAAAACCGAAGATGCGCCCCGCACGATCCACGGGCAACCAGCCCAGGTGCGAGTACGTCAGCGTATCGCGGCGGCTGCGCAGCAATGGCAGAACCGCCAGCGGCAACGCCAGCAAAGCCCAGGGCTGGGCGAAATCGAATGCGGCAATCATTGCTCGTGCCGTTTCTCCAGGCGGCGCAGTTCACTGCACAGTTCGCGCAACGGCAACGATCGCCCCGCCGTCCCCGCGAAGAAGCGTGCGCCTGACTCGTCGAAAAACTGCTCGATCTTCGCGCGAAGCGGAACCAGGTGCGGAGCGCGCAGGAATAGATCCGGCAACGTGGCGGACTGGATGGCTTGGCCGGCGGTGCGGTCAATGGCACGGTGCAATGCATGCCAGGATTGCGGGGCGGAGTCGCCAACGCGCCGCATCTCGCGCAAGGCGCACGCGAAAGGCTGCATTGACGATGCGCGCCATTCGCGCCAGCGCCACCAGCCCGCCCAGAGCACCAGCGTGAGTGCAAAAGCTGCACAGGTGAAGGCGAGCCGGCGCCGTAGCGGCTCGATCGCAATGATCGGTGCTGGCCGGTCGGGCCGCAGGTCGCCCAGATCGCCTTTGGCGAACGCCGCACGCGGCGTCAGCGCGGTCACGCTGACCGGCCATGCGCCGATGCGCAGCGGTGTTTTTCCTGACTTGGACTGGAGTTCCCAAGCCGGGAGTTCCACCATTGCCAGCGCTTGTGGCGCGTTGATCAACTGATACTCCACGATCAGCCAACGCCGCCCGTCGTCACCCGATTCGATCCAGGGTGCGCGACGCTCCAGCCAGACACCGGCGCGCTCGATGTGCGGCAGGACGGCTGGTTCGAATGCCTGTCCCTCGACTTGCAGAAGAACCCTTTGCCTGATGAGGTCTCCCACGACGTAGCCGAAAGACCGTGGCTGTTCGACGATGGCGTTGGGCGCAGGGCCGGCCGGCGTGTCGGGCACCGGCGGCGACCCGGGCAACTCCTGCCCTGCGCAGACGGCCCAAAAACCCAATGCAACAACGGCGCACGCGTTGAGCAACTGGCGGCGAATTGCCAGTGTCATGCTGCCGCCTCGAAGAAATACTGCGACAGCGCCTCGCCGTCGAAGGCGCCGCTCACATAAAAAGGACGAATCCCGCGAGCGATGAACGCGCGATCCAGTTCCACACGCCGCTGCGCTACGGCCGTGTGCCACTGTCCGCGCAGCTCCGCGCGCAGCCACAAGGTGCGGCGCACGCCGGATTCCGCGTCACGCAAAGCCGCGATCGCATTGTGCCTCGGAGGCTCGATTTCGGCAGGGTCCCAAACGATCATCGGCACAAGGTAAGCGTGTGCGAAAAAATCCAGCACTGTGCCCAGGCCACCGATCGGCCAGTGGAAGTCGGATAGCAGGAAGATCAGGCTGCGTCGACCGGCGAAATGCATCGCGACATCCTCAAGCCCGGCGATGCCGCCTGAGCGTGTCTCGCAATTTCTCAGCATCGCGGCCATGACGCTGCCCGTACCTTTCCCGAGCAGGGCCGGCATGAACAGATCATCCCGCTCCGCCGCGTCGAACGCGCGCATGCCCAATGGATCGCCCACCCGGAATGCACTTTGTCCAAGCGCTTCGACAAAATCTGCAACGACCTGCAGTTTGGTTTTGCGCGCGCCAAAGCTCATCGAAGCCGACACGTCCGCGATGACATGCACCGGCACGCCGGCACGCTGGCGATGCACGCGCACCAGCCAGTCGCCACCGACGTTGCGCACGCTCGCACGCAAATCCAGCCGGCGCGGATCGGGCCTGTCGAACAGGTTTGCATGCGAAACGAATTCCTGGCCGGCGCCAAGACTCGCGCCCGGATGGGTGCCGGGGCGCTGTCCACCGATGCGATGCGGCAGCCGGTAGTGGAACTCCTGCGGAGCGCTCATCGTTAGCGCGGTGTCGGCACTTTTTCGAGGATCTGAGCCACCATCGCGTCGGCTATCTGCGCCCGTCGCAACTCATAGATGGGCGTGAAAAACACCCGGTGCCGCAATACGGGCGCCACGATGTCGCGAATGTCGTCGGGCATGACATGGTTGCGTCCCGCCAGCCAGGCGACGACCCTTGCCGCACGCATCAGTGCCATCATGCCGCGTGGGCTAGCGCCCGCGAGAATCAGTTTGTCCATGTCGACGCCTTCCAGATTTACGCCGAACCGTGACGGCGACTGGGTGGCGTTCCACAAGTCCATCACGTAGCGCTCGAGTGCCGGACTCGTTTTGACGCTGCGCTGTATGGCGCCCGCGATGGCGTTCAAATCCTGCCATGGCAGGATGCCCGGAGCGACCTGTTCGAGCAGTTCGTCGACGTCATGAAAATCCGGATTGAACACCAGCGAATGGCGAACATCGTCATCTGTCGGCGTGCCCATGCGCAACTCGAACATGAAACGATCGCGCGCCGCCGACGCCAGTTCGAACGTCTCTTCCTTTTCGATGCGGTTGCGGTCGGCGTACACCGTCATATGCGGGAACCGGTATTCCTTGTTGAAGGCGGATACCGTGCGCTCGGCCATAGCACGCAACAAAAGGGACTGTACTTGCGGGCGGGCGCGGTTGATCTCGTTGAAAAAGAACGTAGTGAGGCGCTCGCCATGGCGCAACAGCGGCCCCGGCTCGATGCGCGGCTTGCCCTGCTCATCGACATAGGTGTGATAGATGAGATCGCCGGGCAACAGGTCAACGGTGCCTTCGACGCGCTCGAATTCGCCGCCGACGGCGCGCGCGAACGCCCGCAGCAACGTGGTCTTGCCAACGCCAACATCTCCTTCCAGCAGCACATGCCCGCGCGCAAACAGCGCAACGTTCACCAGGCGAATCGTTTCGGGCTGCCCGACTATCGCCTTGCCCACCTCTTTTTCGACTTGCAATCCACGCAGCCGCCAATCGTGCAGAAGTTCTTCTGCGATCATTTCTGCTCCTGTCCCAGGCAGCCTCTATGCACGGCCGCAGCTTTCTTGCTTCAGTATTTGCTAGTCGGCGATCGCAGCGTAAACAAGCTGCTTGAACAACTTGCGGTAATAGGAGCGAATGGGACTCGGCGCCTGCGTCATGTACACGGCGACGAGATGCTCTTTTGGATCCACCCAGAAATAAGTTCCAGCGTAACCGCCCCACATGAATTCGCCGGCGGAACCCGGCACGCCAGCCACGCCGGGTGCCGGCCGCACGGCGAACCCGAGTCCGAACGTGTAGCCCGGCGAACTCAGCAGGATCTCGCCGGGTGTCATCGGCGACTGCGCCTGGATGCGCGAACCCAGGTGATCCGACGTCATGAACTCGACCGTCGTACGGCTCAGGATACGCTTTCCATCGAGTTGGCCGCCGTTGGCCATCATTTGCGCGAAGCGCAGGTAATCGGCCGCGGTGGAAACGCCGCCCGCACCGCCCGAATCATTGTTCGGCACCGACGCGACGTCATACAGCTTATTGGGCTGTCCCGAATAGGCATCGACAGGCAACGCTTCGGCCAGGCGATTCATTTTGTCAGCGGCGACGAAAAATGCCGTGTCGTTCATGGCAAGAGGTTTGAACAGGCGTTCGTCGAGGAAGTCGGCGAGGCGCTTACCCGACGCAGCCTCGACGACGCGGCCGAGTACATCGGTCGCGATGCTGTATTCCCAATAGGTGCCGGGCTGATGGATGAGCGGCGCCTTCGCAACTAGATCGGTTTCCTGCTCGGGAGACAGGCCCCTCAAGTCGGCGTCGATCCCGCTTTTGGTATAGGCCTCCACGACTGCCTTGTTTTGCGTGAGATTGGCGTAGGCAAGCCCTGCCGTGTGGCGCAGCAGGTCCTGCACGGTGATCTCGCGCTCGACCGGGGCGAGCGAATAGGTCGCTCTGGCGAATTCCGCATCCGTCCGCGCCACGCTGACCTGCATGTTCTTCATGGCGGGAAGGAATTTCGAGACGGGATCGGTCAACTCGATCTTGCCATCCTCGACCAGCATCATCGTTGCGACCGACACCAGCGGCTTGGTCATCGAATAGATGCGAAAGATGGCATCCTTGGCCATCGGCCTGCCAGTGGCCTTGTTCTGGAAACCGATTGCGTTCGAGTACACGAGGCGGCCTTTGCGCGCGACCAGGACGACCACACCCGGCAGGTTCCCTTTGTCGATTTCCTTCTGAAACGCGCCGGCAATGTGGCCGAGCCGCTCAGTGGACATGCCGACGGATTCGGGTGAGGCGACAGGCAATCCCTGTGCGTGCAAGACGACCGCCGAAAATAGTGTCGCGACAGCAAAACCCAGGACAGCGAGGCGTTTCGGATTCAAGGTGTTCCTCCCATTTCATTATGTTATGCCGCAAGTCCGGTGCGACCGCGGCTGATGCCAGTCATGCGACGAAGCACGGGAATTTCATCAGGACGCGGAATTAGTCCGCTTCGCTCGAAACTCGCCAAGTGCAAGGAATATTGTACTTGGCTCGTTTTGGCGTAGGACTGGGCGAGACAGATCGGGCTCGACCGGCGCATGGATCATTGCAAGACAGACATGCCCGATATGGCCGACCAGAACCGCCAGAATCCGGCCAGCCTTCGAGTAGCCCCCCAAATCCGCTATTTCGTCGCAAACCAAACGACCTTGGATTGGCTGCATAGACGCACCTGCAAGCAGACGGGGGTGGCCTGGTGAAATATCCGGGCGAGTTCAGGATCGCGTTCAGCTACCCTGCTCGCCGAAACGCGTCGGGCTTCAAGCGTACGGGACGAGACCGCATACGGGCGCCGGTCGGCATCGGCGCTTATCCTGGCCTTCCGCGAAAACGCGATTGACGACCGGGAGTCAAATGGCCATTTGCGCCGCCCGCATCCTCTCGCAAGGGCATCGGGATGCGCAACGCCCGCCGCTATAATGGCGGTCCATTTGGCTGCACGATCACATGTACCGACAATATTTTGGCTTTTCGGAAGCGCCGTTCTCCATCGCCCCCGATCCGCGCTACCTCTACTTGAGCGATCGTCATCAGGAAGCGCTCGCTCATCTGCTGTATGGGGTCAACGGCGATGGGGGCTTCGTGTTGCTTACCGGCGAAGTGGGTGCGGGCAAGACGACGGTATGCCGCTGTCTGCTCGAGCAGATCCCGGCAGATTGCGACGTGGCCTACATCTTCAATCCCAACCTGACGGTCGGGGAACTGCTCTCGACCCTGTGCATCGAATTCGGCATCGCCTTTCCGCCCGGGAACAACAGCGTCAAGGTCTTCGTCGACTGCATCAACAGGTATTTGCTCGATGCCCATGCCCGGCACCGGCATACGGTGCTGATCGTCGACGAGGCGCAGAACATCGCTCCGGTGGTGCTGGAGCAGATGCGCCTCCTGACCAATCTGGAGACAAACGAGCGCAAGCTCCTGCAGATCATTCTGATCGGCCAGCCAGAACTCGCAACCATGCTAGATCGCCCGGAGTTGCGCCAGGTGAGGCAGCGCATTGTTGCGCGCTATCACCTGGGGCCACTGTCGAAGTCTGAAGTCGGGGCCTACGTGGGGCATCGCCTCGAAGTGGCGGGAGGCAAGCGCCGTCTCATACCCGCGCGCCTGATGGGCCGCCTGTACCGCCTGAGCGCCGGCGTGCCGCGGGTGATCAACGTGCTCTGCGACCGCGCCCTGCTCGGTGCTTATGTTCAGGGCAAGGAGCGCGTGGATGGGTCAACGCTCAGGCAAGCGGCGCGCGAAGTGTTCCACCAACCGGCAGACGCGCGCAGAAACAGGCTTCGCGCGTTGGGCGCTTCTTTGCTTCTGGTCGCCGTGGCGTCGATCGCGTTCGCAGTGTATCGCTATGAGCCGCTCGAAATCAGGATGACGACACCGCTCCCAGCGAACGGGCAACCAGCGGCTTCCGCAAAACCGGCTGCGGGGGATGCGGGGGCGGCGGACGCCGCGGCAAAGCAAACTTTCGCACCCCTGGTGGCAACGCCCGCCAAGCCCGCCGCGGTCTTGCCCGATACTCTCGAATGGCCGCCGGGCGAAGCGTTTTCTGCCAGCCTCCCTCTCGCTTATACAGCTCTGTTTCGGGCATGGGGCCAGGACTACCAACAGGGTCCGGATTCCTGCCAACAGGCCAAAGCACTGGGTTTGCGTTGCCACATTGCACGCGGCGGACTGGATGAACTGCGCGAACTCAACCGGCCTGCCGTGCTGCGCATGCGTGGCGCGCAAGGCGAGGAATTCCATGCGACCCTGACCGCGCTTGGCGATAACAGCGCGAGCTTCGCACTGGGCTCGCAAAACACCACCGTTTCCCTGCAAGCCCTTGCGTCGCAATGGACGGGAAACTACACCTTGCTCTGGCGCGTGCCACCGCAGGTCAGCGACACTATCCGGCCAGGTGCGAGCGGAGCCGCGGTGCAATGGCTGGCCGGCGAACTTGCGCGCTGGCAAGGCCGTATGGCTGATGCGAACAAGGAAGTGGTCTACGACGAGGGGATCGCGCGCGAGGTCAAGGCATTTCAACTCGCTCACGGGCTGATCCCCGACGGGGCAGTAGGACCACGAACCTTGATGCGCCTGGCGAGCCTCGGCGATTCGGCGGCGCCAAAACTGGTGCGCAGGCAAGGGGACAACTAGTGTCTCGACCCATTAATTTGCGGGCAAGATCTTGCCATCGAGCACGCATACTGGAACACC
>Ga0207675_100001973_pt1 | contig 20451 bp, 16 predicted proteins | sample KBSSwiS42_FD_184305 | JGI IMG/M metagenome (GOLD analysis project Ga0207675, IMG submission 184305) | Switchgrass rhizosphere microbial communities from Kellogg Biological Station, Michigan, USA - KBS Switchgrass S4-2 (SPAdes) (version 2) | ecosystem: Host-associated > Plants > Roots >...
GGCTCGTGCCGCACACGTCCGATCAGCACCGGGTGATTGCCGCGCGCATCGAGGGGCTGCGCGAGACGGTTCCGGCGGCAGCCGCCGACCCCGCGCCGTCACCCCGCGCCGGTTCGTGGTGGAAGCAGGCGGCCGGCGCCGGTGTCACCGTGGGCGTGCTCCTGATCGGCAAGTTGAAGTTCCTGCTGCTTGGGCTCACCAAGTTGAGCACGTTCGCCTCGATGTTCGGCTTCTTCGCCGTCTACTGGTCGCTGCACGGATGGCCGCTGGCGCTTGGCATCGTGGTGTCGATCTACATCCACGAGATGGGCCACGTGTCGGTGCTGCGGCAGCTCGGCATCGCCGCCGGCGCGCCCCTGTTCATTCCCGGCGTCGGCGCGTTGGTGATGTTGAAGGAGCGCATCACCGATCCCGTCGTCGACGCGCGCATCGGCCTGGCCGGCCCGGTGTGGGGGCTGGGCGCCGCGATCGCAGCGTGGCTCGTGTGGCTGGCCACCGGCACGCCGATCTGGCTGGCCATTTCGGAGCTGACCGCGTTCATCAACCTGTTCAATCTCGTGCCCGTGTGGCAGCTGGACGGGTCGCGCGGGTTTCACGCGATGTCCCGCACCGATCGCTGGCTCGCCGTCGGCACGATCGGCGTGATGGTGATGGTCACCGGCCTGGGGCTGCTGTGGATCGTCGGGGCGGTGGCGCTCTGGCGCGCCATCTGGAGCCCGCCGGGTCCCGGTCACACGCCGACCCTGTTGACGTATCAGGGGCTCGTCGTCCTGCTGGCGCTGCTCGCACGCCACGTGCAGTAACGCGCCGGATCGTTCAGCCGGACGTGACGGCCGGCCGCCACCCCGCGTCCGGATGACCGGCGCGCCTTGGCCTTCCCGACCCTCCGAACAGCCCGGGAGCCGTCCCAGGATCGCGATCACACCACGTGCACGTGCGCGCGCCCGCGCGCAGCGGGCTGGGCCGGATTCAAGGAATCCAGGCCGGTGCCGATTCTCACCCCAAGCACGGGAGTAGCGAAGTGGACGTGCTCGACAAAGGAGAATCGACTATGAAACGTATCAGCGCCGCGCTGGCCGTCGCTGCACTCATCGGGTTTGCAGGTGAGCGCGCTGCGGCGCAGTCGCGGGGGCTCGGCGCGCTCGCCGGTCAGATCACGGAAGAGGGTGGCTCCGCAATCGCCGGCGTGCTCGTGAAGCTGCCGCTGCCGGATGGAAGCTCCATCGAGGCCAAGAGCGACGACTCGGGCAAGTGGAACGTGAACGGCATCGGCAAGGGCGAGTTCCACATGGTGATCTACAAGGAAGGGTTCGCGACCAAGACCGTGAAGCTGATCGTCGAGAAAGAGACGATGCGGCCGGAACCGATCAAGATCGTCCTCAAGAAGGGCTAAAGCCCACCCGCTCTCTTGCGAGGTCGCTGCTGCTCAAAGCGCGACCTCGCACCCTCCACAGAAACCGCACCGGCTTTGGACTTTGGGCTTTGGGCTCTAGGCGTGGATGGCTCCAGGCCGACAGCCCTCCACGGCTAAAGCCCAAAGCCCAGAGCCTAGAGCCTTAGTGCTGTTTCGCGGTCAGCATCTTCGCGAAACAGTCCGCGATCAGGCTGGGCATCCGCAGCAGGCTGGCTACGTGGCAGGCGGCGCCGCGCGCAATGGCTTCGCGCGGCATGCCGAACACGACGCACGACTGCTCGTGCTCGGCGATGGTCTCGGCGCCGTGCTGGCGCAGTTCCAGCAGCCCTTCGGCGCCGTCCTGCCCCATGCCGGTGAGCAGCAGCGCCACCACCTTCACCGCGCGCAGCTTCGCCACCGAGTGGAACAGCACGTCCACCGCGGGACGCTGATGGTGCACGGTCGGCGCGTCCGACAGGCGGATGACGAGCCGCACGCCGTCGCGCTCCACGAGCATGTGGCGGTTGCCTGGCGCCACGTAGGCCACCCCCGACTCCACCAGCTGCCGATCGCTCGCCTCGACCACCCGCATCGGGCAGATCTTGTCGAGCCGTTCCGCATAGGTGCGGGTGAAGTGTTCCGGCATGTGCTGCGTGATGAGAATCGGAGGGCACGCCGCGGGCAGACGCGTGAGCAGCGCCTCGATCGCCTGCGGGCCCCCGGTCGAGGCACCGATGGTGATCAACCCGTGTCCCGGCCGGACGTGATCGAACGACACCGCCACGGACGGCGTGGCGTCCTGCACGCGCCCGGCTCGCGGTGCCTTCCACTCGCGGATACCCAGAATCTTGCCGCGCAGCGTCTCGGTGATCTCGCCGATCGAGTAGGGGCCGCCGGGCTTCGGGATGACGTCGATGGCACCGGCCCGGAGCGCCTCGATGGCGGTGGCGGAGCCGCGCTGCGTGAGCGAACTGATGATGATCACCGGCATCGGCCGGTGCTCCATCAGCTTGCGCAGGAAGCTCAGGCCGTCCATGCGCGGCATTTCGATGTCGAGCGTGATCACGTCCGGCTCGACGCGCACGATCAGGTCGCGGGCCTGATATGGATCGGCGGCGGTCCCGACCACCTCGATGCCTGGATCGTTCTTCAGGCCATCGACGAGCAGCTTGCGCACGATCGCCGAGTCGTCGACCACGACGACGCGCACCTTGCCGCCGGCCTTCCGTGCCGGCTCGGCCACTCGTGCCTGTGACACGGGCATGTCACCGCCCCTCGACCGCCAGCTCGATCGCGAGCGGAACGCCGTTGGCCGCGTAGCGGCTCCAACCGGCGCAGTGACCATCGGCCACCGACTCGACGACCGGGTGCTCGAGGTCGAACACCTGGCCCTGGGTGCGCGTCAGCCAACGCCCGCACACCATGTTGGCGAGCTCGCCCGTCAGGTCCTGCACCAGCGGATCGGTGGGCGGCAGCTCCCCGGTCTCCATGCCGAGGAACGCCGACACCAGCTCGCGCGCGAGCGCGAGCGGCAGGCGGCAGCGCAGCGCGCCGCCGAGCGGACCGTGGAACCGCACCGACGACTCGAGCCACGTGTCGTGGTCGGTGCAGAGGGCATCCCACTCGACCTGGCCGATGGGCTCGACGCTTGCGAAGAACCCTTCCTCGGCCACGTACGCCACGGCTTCATCCAGCTGGCTGGATTCTTCAACCATGGACGCGTTCAGCGACTTTGGACAGGACATCTCGCATGACCTCCGGGCGCAACGGTTTCTCCAGGTACCAATCCACGTTCAATCCGACGACCTCTGCCCGGCGCGCCTCCGAGCCGTCGGTCGAAATGATGACGCGGGCGCGGACGGCCCCGGGCTGCTTCGCCAGCGCGCGCAGCAGCTCCGTGCCGTTCATCACCGGCATGTTGATGTCGGTGAACAGTACGTCGACGGCGGTGGTGGCGAGCAGATCGAGCGCCTCGCGCCCGTTGTTCGCCTCATGGACCTGCCCGAGCGGAACCTCGCTCAGCTCCATCGTTCGTCGGACCATCCGCCGCATGACGGACGAGTCGTCAACGATCAGACAGTTGAGTGGTTTCATCTCACAGCTCCTGCACCAGTTCACGGCCGCAGCTCACCTGATAGGTGCCGTCCGCGACCGAGAAGTTGACCGTCCGTGGATCCGTGCCGCCCAGCGCTTCGGCATGGATGAAGATTCCGTGCTGCCAGAGCAGCCGGCGCGCGGCAAGCACGTTGCGCTTGCCGACGTCGAGTCCGCCCTGGGCGCCGACCGCGGCGCCACCGAACAGGTGGGCACGGCATCGCTTCTTGTTCAGCCCGCGCTGCGTCGCTTCCTGGATGAGCCGCGGGATGCCGGTGTCTGCGAACGTCCCCGGCTGGCTCTTGGCCCGGTCCGGGTTCACCCGCGACTCCGGGAGCAGGAAGTGCAGCATGGCGCCGACCCGCGCTTCGGGGTCCCACAGGCACACGGCGACGCAGCTGCCCAGCGCGTGGGTCACGATGGTCGCATTGGAGCCCGCCACCGCCGCCTCGCCGATTCCGATGACCACCCGCTGCTGCGGCTGGCCGGCCGGCGTTCCCGTCAGCGTCGCGCCCGTGCTCACTCAGCCCTCCGCTGGTAGACGGCCGGGGCCATCCATTTGAGTTCGTGCGAGAGCCCGTTCAGGCTCTCCGAGTGCGCAATGAACAGATAGCCGCCCGGCGCGAGGTGCCGCTCGATCATCGAGACGACGCGCTGCTGGACGGCCTTGTCGAAGTAGATCATGACGTTGCGGCAGAAGACGACGTCGAAGGTTTCGTGAAGGTTGTCGATCTCGATCAGGTTCAGGCGGCGGTATTCGATGGCGCGGCGCACATGCGCCTGCACCCGCACCTTGCCGTCGTCGGCGCCCAGACCGCGTTCGAAGTACGCCTTGAGCACCGACGCCGGCACGCCGGCGGCGACCCGCGTCGGATAGACGCCCGCGCTGGCGGTCTTGAGCGCCCGGGTCGAGATGTCGGAGGCGAGCAGCCGGATGCGGGCGCGCTGCGCCTGGGGCAGCGCCTCCATCAGTGTGACGGCCAGCGTGATTGGCTCCTGGCCGGTCGAGCACGCGGCGCACCAGACGCGCACCGGGCGATCGGCGGCGGCGAGCGGCGGCACCACGCGGGCGGCGAGGAAGCGGAAGTGCTCGTCCTCGCGGAAGAAGCTGGTGTGGTTGGTGGTGATGGCGTCCAGCAGCAGCGACAGCTCGTGCCCGGTGCGATCGGTCTCGACGTGATGGACGTAGTCCGCAAACGAGGCAAAGCCGCCAGACTTCAGCAGCTTGTGCAGCCGCGCGACCACCAGCGCCCGCTTGCCGCGGTGCAGGGCAATCCCGCTGCGCTCGTACACGAGACGGACGATGCGGTCCATCTCGCGATCGGTCAGCGCGATCTCCGGGTCCCGCTGCAGGACGGCGTCCACGGGTCTAGGCGGCGCTCGGCTGCGGCATGGCGATGGTGCCGTCCACGCCCAGGACACGGTCGAGGTCGAGGAGGATCTTCACCTGCCCCTGCACCTTGGCGATGCCCTTCATGTAGTCGGTCTGGATCTCGTCGCCGAACTCCGGCGTCTGCTCGATCTGCTCGGCGGCGACGTTCAGCACCTCCGAGACGTGATCCACGATGATGCCCATCATCCGGGCGCCGGTCGCCAGCGCGACCTCGACCACGATGATGCAGGTGCGCTCGGTGTAGTCCTGGGCGGGAAACCCGAACTTCAGCCGCAGATCGACCACCGGAATCACCTTGCCGCGCAGGTTCACGACGCCCTTGACGTACTCGGGCACCTGCGGCACGGCGGTGATGTCCATGATCTTGATGATTTCGCGCACCTTCAGCACGGGCACGCTGTACTCCTCGTTCCCGAGCGCGAAGGTCAGGTACTTCCCGACCAGCTCCTCGCGCTGAAAGCGCCCGGTGGTTCCGTGCGTGCTCATCTTCTGTCCTCCGTCGGCGGCGCCGTCAGGCAGCCCGCCGCGATCCTTCGCGCACCATCGTCACGATGCCGTGCGGGTCGAGAATCAGCCCGATCCGGCCGTCGCCGAGGATGGCGCCCCCCGCGACCCCGCGCACCGTCGCGAACGAGTCGCCGAGCGACTTCACGACGACTTCCTGTTTGTGCAGCAGCTCTTCGACGACGAGGCCGATGCGGCTGCCGCCTTCTTCCACGACGACGACCGTCGCGGCCGAGGGGTCGAGCGCCGCGGCGGCGCCCATGCCGAGCAGGGCGCCGAGGCTGACGAGCGGCAGCACCGACTCGCGCACCTGCACCATGCGGGGCTGCCCCTGCACGAAGTGCACGTGCTCCGGCTTCGGACGCAGCGACTCGCGCACCGCCGCCGCCGGCAGCACGCAGCGCTCGCTGCCGACCCGGACCAGGAGCCCGTCGAGCACGGCGAGCGTGAGCGGCAGGCGCACCAGGAACGTGGTGCCATGTCCCTGCTCGGTGCGAATGTCCACGCGCCCGCGCAGCGATTCGATGTTCCGCCGCACGACGTCCATGCCGACGCCGCGGCCCGAGACTTCGGTCACCTTGGCGGCGGTGGAGAATCCGGGCTCGAAGATCAGCCGGTGAATGTCTTCCGGAGAGGGGTTGGCGTCGGGCGCGATCAGGCCCTTCCTCCGGGCGCTCTCGAGGATGCGTTCCGTGTTCAGGCCGGCGCCGTCGTCCTTGACCTCGATGATGACGTGGCTGCCCTGGTAGTACGCGCTCAGCGACACCGTGGCGCGCGCGGGCTTGCCGGTGGCCTCGCGGGCGTCGGGCGGCTCGATGCCATGGTCGACACTGTTGCGCGCCATGTGCATCAGCGGGTCCGTGATCTCCTCGACCATCTTGCGATCGAGCTCGGTGTCCTCGCCGGTGATCACGAGGTCGATGGGCTTGCCGGCCTTGCGGCTCTGATCGCGCACGACGCGCGCCACCTTCTGGAACGCCTGCCGGATCGGCACCATGCGCAGCGCCATCGAGTTGCGCTGCAAGTCGGCCGTCAGCCGGCGCAGCTGCGCCATGTTGCGCGCCAGGCGGCCGTCCACGAGCGCCGACAGCGCCGGATCCTGCGCGATCAGCGACTGCACGACGATCAGCTCGCCGACGACATCGACGATGTTGTCGAGCTTCCGCGTGTCGACCTTGATGGCCGTCGCGGTGCCAGCCAGCATCGGGACGTCGTCGCGCCGCCGCGAGGGCGTGGCCCCACGCCGGTCGTGTTCGAACGCCGGTTCGTCTGCGGCGGCGACGGCCACCGGTTCGGGTGTGTCCATGACGGCCGCAGCCGCGGCCGCGCCTTCTTCGAGCTGCCCGGCGATCAGGCGCTCGACCTGCTGCACGAGGCTCACGGCTTCGGCGCCGGTGGCCTTGCGGGGCTGCCCTGCCAGCCGCTGGCCGACGTCGTTGATCATCAGCGACAGCACGTCCACGGCGCGCAGCACGAGATCGACCTCGGTCTCTCCAACCTGGATGCGGCCGGAGCGCGCGAGATCGAGCAGGTTCTCGACCTTGTGGGCGACACGCTCGACCGACACGATGCCGAGCGCCGACGCGTTGCCCTTCACGGTGTGGAACGGGCGGAAGATGTCGTTCAGGAGACTCGTGTCTTCCGGGCGCTCGTCGAGCTCCAGCAGCTTCTGCTCGATGGTGCCGAGGTGATCGAGCGCCTCGGCGATGAACAGGTTGGCGAGCTCGGCATCCGACTGCACCACGGCCAGCTCGGTGTCGTCGTCCACCACGAAGTCTGCGATCGCGGCGATCGGAGCCGCCACTGACGCCGTCACCGGCTCCGGTGCCTCGATGACCGGCTCCGGCGCCACCGGCGCCGGTGCCACCGACACGGTCGGCGTTGCCTTCGGCGTCTTCTTCTTCGCCTTCGGTGCGGAGGCCTTTGCCTTTGCCGCAACGCGCGGCTTGGCCTTCGGCTTTGCCGCCCGCGGCTTACTTGACGATTTCCGAGTGGTCACGATGTCGCTCGCGTCTGAAGGGGGTTGTGCCTCAGAAGCCGCCGTAGGTGCCCGTGCTCTCTTCGAACGGGATTTCCTCGGCAGCCGCCGACGTGGGCGCGGCGGCGGCCGGTCGCGCCTTCGCGCGCGGCTTCCGGCTCGCGGTCTTGCGGACGAGCTCGCTCGTCTTGCCGGCGATCTCGCTTCCGGACGTGCCGACGAGATCCATGAGCCGCTTCACCACCGAGCTCGCCTGCTCGGCCTGGGCGCTGAGCTCCTGGCTCACCGCCGCACTCTCTTCGGCGCTGGCGGCGTTGGTCTGGGTCACCTTCTCCATCTGGGCGATCGCCTGGGACACCTGCTCGATGCCCTGCGACTGCTGACGGCTGGCCACGCTGACCTCGTCCACGAGCCCCTTGGCCTTGACCGAGCTCTCGGTGATCTGCGCGATGGCGCTCGTCACCAGGCTCACCTTCTGGTTGCCGTCGTTCGCCTTGGCAATCGACTCCTCGATCAGCACGGCGGTGTCCTTGGCCGCCTGCGCCGAGCGCTGTGCCAGCGTGCGGACCTCGTCGGCCACGACGGCGAAGCCCATGCCCGCCTCGCCGGCGCGCGCCGCTTCGACGGCGGCGTTCAGCGCCAGGATGTTGGTCTGGAAGGCGATCTCGTCGATGGTCTTGATGATCTTGGACACCTTGTCCGAGGATTCCTTGATCGCCGACATCGAGGCCACCATGGCGCTCAGCGCCGCGTTGGCGCCGTGCACCTGCTTCTCGGCGTCGGCCATCATGCCCGCGGCCTGGTGGGTGTTCTCGGCGTTCATGCGCGTCATGGAGGCGATCTCCTCCATCGACGCCGACGTCTGTTCGAGCGAGGCCGCCTGCTCGGTCGCGCCCTGCGACAGCGACTGCGAGGCGCTCGCCACCTGCGACGAGGCGGTGGCCACGTGCTGCGCGCCCTGCGCCAGGTCGTGCGTCGCGGTGCGCAGCGTGACGATGATGCCCTTCACGACCCACCGCACCACCACCGCCAGCACCATCGAGGCCGCGAAGACGCCGATGATGAGCCACAACAGCAGGCGGTAGGACTCGTTGCCCGACTTGATCGCCGCGGCGAAGAGGCCCTCCTGCATCGCCGTCAGCCGCTGCGTACCCTCGTTGACCTTGCTGAGGAGCGGAGCCGACTTCTGGCGCGCCACGTCCCACGCCATCGCCGCGTTGCCGTCGGCGACGAATTTCTCCACCTGCTCCTCGCTCGAGTCGAACTCGGCGGACGTGCTCTTCAGATCGGCGACGAGCTTCAGCCCCTCGTCGCGGCCGGCGAGCAGCGAATCCATCTCGTCGAAGCGCTTCTTCATTTCGCCGCGCAGCGCCGCGACCGACTGCTGGGTCTGCTTCTGGCCGTTCTGGTCGCCGCCGAGCGCCGCCAGCAGCAGTCCGCGCTGCAGGTTGCTCAGCGAGACGCCATCACGCTGCAGCTGGAGCGCCAGCTCGAGCTGCCGCGCCGTCTGGTTGGTGGCGCTATCCAGCTGCGCCTTCATCGACCGTCCGGTGATGAACGACACTGCACCCGAGACCAGGAGCAGCACTACGAGGCTGCCTACGCCCATGAACAGTCGCTTGGAAAGATTCCAGTTGGCCATCGTCGTCCTCTCGCGAACCGCGCAGATCTGCACGGGTGCCGGCACGCGTCCAGGCGTGCACCATCACCCAATCGGCCCCCAAGGGCGGACCTTGAAATACGGATCAGGAGAGGAGGGACGGCTTAAGGCTTACGGCGGTGCTTCTCCTATTAATAGGGAAGCGTCGCCGTGATGTTTCTCTTCGGGACCTGCCCGACGGGAATGCGCGTCACTTCACGCATGGCGGTGAGATCGACCACCGACACGTTGTTGGAACCGGCGTTGGCCACGTAGGCCGAGCGGCCGTCGGGAGTCAGCGTGACCCAGTCCGGGGCAATGCCCACGTCGACGCTGCCCGCGAGCTTCAGGTCCGGCAGCGAGTAGACGTAGACGGCGCTGTTCAACCGGCTGTTCACGACCAGCAGCTTGTTGTCGGCGGTCACGGCCATGCCGTGCGAGGTGTTGCCGCCTTCCATCACCGGCTTCTTGCCGGCGGCAATCTGCGGCAGCATCACCCGCGTCACTTCCTTGTGCGTGGCGAAGTCCACCACCGCAAAACCGTTGAGATCGCTCAACTGCACGAAGATGCGCTTGGTCGATCCATCGGGGTTCTGCTCGAACGCCAGCGGCCTCACGCCCAGATCGAAGCCGAGCGTCCACACCGGTTCCTCGGTGCGCTGATCGATCACCGTCAGGTTCTTGCCCACGATCGAGCCGGCCACTACGAAGCGGCCGTCCGGCGTCACGTAGGTGTTGTGCACGTCGCCCTTGATGGGAATGCTCTTCACCCGCTGGAGCGACGCCGTGTCCACCACGTCCACCGCGCCGGGCGCCTGGCGGATGGCCACGTAGACGCGCGCGCCATCACGGCTGGCGGCGATGTTGTTCGGGTGGCCGGTCAGCGGCACCTTGCTCATCACGCGCAGCGTGCGGCCGTCGACGACGTCGAGCGTGCTGTCGGCTTCGTTGCTGACATACAGCCGGCTGCCGTCGGGCGCCGCGGCGGCGCCGTGCCCGACCTCGATGCCGGTGATCTGCCCCACGACCTTGTTGGTGGCCGGATCGATGATGTGAACGTTGTCGCCGGCGCTGTTGGTCTGGATGATCCGCACCGCCGTCCGATTCGCAGCGGTACCCGCCGGCGCCGCGCCGTGGAGCGTTGCACCGCGCACCCACGCGACGAGCGTCTGGTATTCCGGGTCGTTGGCGGTCGCCCAGTGCTTGCCGCCGTCGTGATGCGGATCGCCGCCCGCGCTCTCGGCGAGCGGATGGCGCAGCAGCCGGCTGATCTCGGGCTTGCCGGCGACGACGCGCGACTTGACGAGCTCGAAGTTCTTGCGCGAGTCCTCCTCGCTCCAGGTGGCGGCACCGGGCGCGAGCGGCTGCAGCCGCATCGGCGTACCGGAGCTGTGACACGACACGCAGCGCGCGTTGCCCGCCCGCTTGGTGGTGAACACCGGTTGGATGCGGGCCTTGAAGAAGTCGTAGTCGAGCGCCGGCGACGGCGGCTGCTGGGCGGCGGCGGTCGCGGCACACGCGAGGACAACGGTGAAGACCAGCAGACGTGGCATCGAAGCCTCCCTTTCGTCGGCGCGGACGAGGATGTGTTGGCGATGCTAGCACTGCTCGGGCTTGCAGGAATGGATGGGTAAGGTTTGCCTGCCCGCACCCCGCCGCCCACGCCAGCTCAGGCCGACTTCGCTACCTAAGTGCCGTAAACACTGAAGGATCGCGTTCCGCGCGCTGGGGCACGAATGATGCAGCCCTACTCCCGCAGTGGATTTAGGAGGACAAACAATGGCTCGAGTAACGCTTATCGTGACAGCGCTCGTGATCGCGCTCGTTTCTGTGTTCGCCGGCACGACCGCAGCGCAAACCGACACGCGCGATCGAACCTTCCTCACTTTCAGCGGGGCGGTCGAGATGCCGGGCGTGACGCTGCCCGCGGGCACCTACGTGTTCAAGCTCGCCGATACGCCGTCGCGCAACGTCGTCGAAGTGTGGGATCGCGAAGAGAAGCACATGATCGGGCACTGGCTGTTCGTCCAGGCCGAGCGTCCCGACGTGTCGCAGGAGACGGTCGTGATGTTCAAGGAAACCGCGGCCGGCCAGACGCCCGCGGTGCACTACTGGTACTACCCGGGCGAGAAGATCGGCAAGGAGTTCGTGTATCCGAAGCGCCAGGCGGTGACGATCGCCGCTCGCTCGAAGGAGCGCGTGCTCTCGACCGACGGCGAGGTGACGGCCCAGTCGAGCGTGAGCTCGGTGGACGCGTCGGGCAAGGTCGCGGAATTTACCCCGGAGAAGGCTCCGGCACCTCAGCCGCAGATCAGCAGCGATCGCAACTCGATCGAACGCGCGGCACCCGCGCGAGCGCCGCAGCCCGAGTCACGGATCGCCCGGGCGGAACCGGCGCCTCAGGTCACGCGCACCGAGCCGCTGCCTCAGACCGCCAGCCCGCTGGCCCTGAGCACGCTCATCGGCCTGCTGTCGCTCGCCGGTGCGGCAGGCACCCGCTTCCTGCGGTAGCCTGATGGGCAATGGCCACCACGCTGTCGCGCGCGATCTGCCTGACGCTGCTGCTCGGCAGCGTCGTGCGCGCAGCTGGTGGCCACGGACAGGATCCGGCACAGGATCCGGCCCGGCCCACCTTCTCCACTGAAGCGGATCTCGTCGTGCTCCACGTCACTGTCTTCGACCGCCACGGCGATCCGGTTCCCGAGTTGCCCCGGAACGTCTTTCAGGTCGTGGAGGACGGCACTCCTCAGACCATCTCGATGTTCAGCGGCGAGGATAGCCCGGTGGCCGTGGGGCTGGTCGTGGACAACAGTTCCAGCATGCTCACCCGCCGGGCGATGGTCATGGCCGGGGTGAAAGCATTCGCCGAGTCAAGCAAGCCCGACGATCAGGCGTTCTCGATCGTCTTCAACGAGCACGTGAGCCGTGGCCTGCCCCCGACCGTCAGCTTCACCAGCAACCCAACGCTGCTGCAGGCCTCGATCGCGGCGATGCCGCCCGGCGGCAAGACGGCGGTGCACGACGCGGTGATTGCCGGCCTCGATCAGCTCGACACCGCCGACCGGCAGAAGCACGTCCTGGTGGTGCTGTCGGATGGTGACGACAACGCCAGCCATCAGCGCGAGGACGACATGCTGCGGCGCGCCGAACGATCGAATGCGCTGATCTACGCCGTCTCCACCGCGCGGCTCGACTCGAACGTCGGCAACGAGCGGCTGCTGCGCAAGCTCGCCCACAGCACCGGCGGCGAGCTGTACACGCCGCGCACCGAGCGCGACGTCGTCGCGGCGTTTGCCGAGATCGCCGAAAAGATCCGGCGGGGCTACACGCTCGGGTACTCGCCAACCAACAGCGCCCACGACGGCACCTATCGCAAGCTGATCGTGCGCGCGCTGGTGCCCGGCATGCGGCCGCCGGTCGTCCACGTCCGCGACGGCTACCTGTCGCCGCTGCACCCCCATGAGCGCTGAGTTCGAACTGGCCGGATCCGCCGCACCGCGACGGCCGCGCCGCCTGGCGCTGCTGATCGTCGAGCGCGTGCTGCTGCTCGTGGCGCTGGCCACGCTCGGGTACGTCGCGGGCAGCGTGGGCGGGGCCGCGCTCTATCAGGATTACGAGTCGCGCCAGCTCGACGAGGTGCTGCGCGGAGCACGTCCGCCGGACCAGGCGGGCACGCGAGCCGTGACGCGCCGGGTGCTTGGCCGTCTGGAGATTCCAACGCTCGGCGTCTCGACGATCGTGCGCGAGGGAGAGGACGCCCGCACGCTGCAGCTCGCCGTCGGTCACATCGCCGGCACGGCCTTCCCCGGCTCGAGCGGCAACATGGGGCTTGCGGGCCACCGCGACACGTTCTTCCGCCGGCTCCGCGAGATCGATGTCGGCGACGTGATCCGGCTCGTCGCCGTCGAGGGCACGTTCACCTACGTGGTCGAGAGCACGCGGATCGTCGATCCCGACGACGTGTGGGTGCTCGACCCCACGCCGGAGCCCTCGCTCACGCTGGTAACCTGCTATCCCTTCACCTACGTCGGAACCGCGCCGGAGCGATTCATTGTTCGCGCCCGGCTGACCAACACCCCGGGCGCCCCACGGCCTTTAGCCTCTGGTCTTTAGCCTTTAGCCTTTGCTCTCGAGGGCGTAGTACCTAGAGGCAAAAGGCTACTGTCTTCGGCTGTAGACCTGCGTGCTCGAGTATGCGGCGCCGGTGGCGTCGACACCCGAAGTCACCATCGTCAGCTCCTGCCGATCGGCCGACAGCGTCCACGTCGACGTTTCCTTCGAGCTGCGATCGCCAGCCGCCGTGCGCTCGACCGTCGACGGGTTGACGCGCCGCAGCGCGACTCGCGACGACGAGGCGTCCACCGGATACTCCTTGCCGTCGAACTTCGCCGAGTAGGTCACCCGCGTCAGCGGCGAGTCGTTGCCCTGAATGCGGCGCCACGTGGACGTGCCCTGCGTGATCGCATCGCCGTCGATCGTGATCGTCGTCTCGCGGCGATACGGCATGTTCGACGACGGCGTGTACTGCGAGCGCGCCACGTCGAGCACCCACGTGCCGTCGAACGGATCGGCCGGGCCTTTGCGCCCCGCGGCTGGCGACGAGGTGCGCGCGGCCGCCGCTGCGGCCACCGACGGCGCACGACGTCCGGGCACGGCCGACGGACCGCGCGAGGAACGCTCTCGCGACGCTGCCGCGCTGAGCTCGGCATACGCGGTGGCGATGAACATGTCGGTCGTCCACGGCCCGCTGGTCGTGCCGTAGACGCCGTCGTAGTCGAGCGACACGCCGGCCGCTTTCACCTGCTCGAGCGTCTTCCCGTCGGCAACGAGCTCCGCGATGCGGTCGCGAATGATCGTGATCATGTCGCGGTACTCGACGACGTCGATCTCGTTGCAGATCCGTCCGTGCCCGGGGATGATGCGCGTGCCGCCCATCGCGTTGTACTCGGGCACCGCGATGTCCACCAGCCGGTTCAGCGCGTCGATCACCCCCTGCAGCGTGCCGCCGCGTTTCACATCGATCACCGGATAGCTGTCGAGCACGAACACGTCGCCCGCCGCCACCACGTCCGACTTGCGGAAGAACACCATCAGGTCGCCGTCGGTGTGCGCGGCAGGCTGGTGAATCAGCTCGATCGGCTCGCCGGTAACGAACATCGTCTTCTTCGCGGCGCCGAACGCGTCGGTCGGCCACCACGCCACCGGCGCGGGATTGCCGCCATCCGGCGGATTCGCCAGGCGCGTGTAGGTGTGCTCGTGCGCGTAGACGCGCGCGCCCTGCTGCAGGAAGGCGTTGACCGGCGCTGCGGCCGACGTGGCGAATGCCTGGTTGCCGCCCACGTGATCGAGGTCGGCCGACGTGTTGACGATGTAGCGAATCGGCAGCTTCGAGATGCTGCGGACGGCCGCCAGCAGCTTGTCGCTCATGGCACCGGTGTTGGAATCGACGACGAACACGGCGTCGTCGCCCACCTGCACCACGACATTGCTGCCGCCGCCGGCCAGCAGGTAGACGCTGCCCTGCACCGGCAGCACTTCGATCTCGCCTTTCACGCCGTAGTTCGGGCGCCGCGGGCTCGGCTTGATTGGCGTGGCGGCCGGCAGCGTGTTGCCCGTCTTGTCGCGCGCCATCCGCTGGACGGTGTCCGCGAACTCAGGATAGATGGAGGCGCCGCCGCCGAGCGTCGCGGCCCATGGCATGCCGTTCGAGTCGGCGTAGTCGGTCTGGCGGAAGCCGAGCGGATAGTGCGGCACGTCACCCGGTTTGAGATCGGGCAGTTCCTCGGCCACTTCCACCTGCACGATCGGCGCTTCCCGCTGATTCGGGTTCCACTTGAACGTGGAGGTCCGGATCATAGGCTCGTCGAGATAGACCGGATCGTCCACCTGCGACATGACCAGCAGCCGGTCGCCGTGGCGGATGAAGAACTCGGTCATCACGCCGTAGGGGCTGCTTGGGATGCCGTTGCGCTGCAGGAAGGCCTGCTTCATGTGGGTGGTGGTGACCTTCAAGACCCCCTTCTCCCACACGCCTGTCGAGAAGCCGCTCCACAAGTGCTCCGCGAACTGCGAGGGGTGGGGCCGTCCGTCCAGCCAGATCGTGCGGTTCGCGTTTTCGAAGAGGCCGGTAATCGTGTACGCGATCAGCTGCCGTGTCCGAGGGTCGATCACCTCGCCCATGTGGAAATTCGGGCCGGGGCCGCGCATCGAGTACTGCGCGGGATGCGGACGCGCCTGATGCTCTGGCACCGCCTGGATCGTGGAGTTCCATGCGAGCGCCTTCTGACGGCCGGCGGGGTTGAGCGGAAAGCCGGTGTAGTTCTCGAGCTCGGGACCGGGGTCCACGCGAATGAGCAGCTCCTCGTCGTTGGCCATCGCCCACGATCCGGCAAGGTCCACCATGAGGGGCTGCGGCGGGCCCTGCGCGCGCATCGGCACCGAGACGACCGCGGCAGCCAGCGCCGCCAGGAGCACGGAGAGTCGAAGGGATCGCATGGCTCGCTCCTCAGCTCTGCTTGCAGGGGGACGGCCGCCACTTCGATGCGTCCGCCTCGCGCTTGAAGTGCGCACTTCTCGTGTACTCGCCCGTGAGGTACTTCGGATCGCTCAGCACGATCGTCACGGCCAGGAAGTCGTCGCCGTTCGGAAACGCCACGCGATCCCAGTACTCGGTGATGGTGGTGCTCTCACTGTAGGGCGCGCCGTTGCGGCGCAGCCATCCTTCGCTCAAGTTCGTGGTCACGACTTTCAGTGTGCCGTCCGGCGTCGGCGTGCCGGCGCGCGTGCCGTTGCGTGAGTAGGCCTGGCCGCCCACCGGCTCCCATGCAGCGACGGAAAACCCCTGCAGGCTGCGCGCACCGGGCGCACGCGATGCGTCGAACCCGAGCAGGCGCGTCTGTTGGCCGGCGTCCGTTTCGACCTTGAGCACGCGGTCGCCCTCCCACGAAATCCGCAGCCGCGTCGGTATCCACATCACGCCGCCGGCGCCGTAGGCCTTGCAGCTGCCATCCATCGACGGCAGCCACGTGTCGGCGACGCGCCGTCCTTCCTCGGACAGCGGCAGGCTGATGTAGTCGCCGCGCGGCGGCGTCGTCATCCGCCAGCGCCATTCTTCGGTGACGAGCGACACCCAGGTCCCCGTGAGATCGATCGGTGCCGCGGCCCGCGGGGTCGCCGGGGGCGAAGCCGGCTGCTGCGCGCGCAGCGTGACAAACGACGCGGCGGCCACTGCCGCCACGAGCAGGGTTCGGCGAGCATTCATCGCATCAACGCCTCCGCGGCGGTGAGATTCCGCCGCGCTTCCACGAAGTCCGGATTGAGCACCACCGCCTGGCGGAACTGCGCGGCCGCCGCGGCTACCTCGTTCACCGACGCCAGCGCCACGCCGAGATCGTTATGCGCGGCCGCCGACGACGGCAGCAGGCTGATCGCCTGCCGCAGCTCGGTGGCCGCGTCGCCGAATCGCCGCGCGTCGAGCAGCGCGCGCCCCTGCTCGAGGCGGATCTGCCCGAGATTCTGCCGTGCCGCCGGCGAGTCCGGCTCGAGCCGCAACGCGGTCTCGAACGCCTCCACCGCCTCGGCCACGCGACCCTGGTCGCGCTCGGTCGCGCCGACGATGTTGTACACCTCGGCGGTGTCCGGCACCACCTGACCCAGGTAGGCGCTGCCGAAGAAGCGGCGCCGGCCCCCGCCCGCCCGCGCCGCCGCTTCGACCGCTGCCACCGGCGCTTCGTACGACTCGCGCAGGAGCGCCAGGTAGGCGTCGAGATCCGCCATCGCGGCGACGGGCCGCCCGTTCTCGAGGCAGCGGGGGCACCACGAGGCCACCGCATCGAGATCGAAGAGCGCGGCCGGCACGCCTTGCAGCCCGGTCGACAGCCCGGACAACACCCCGTACTCCTGGATGGGACGGTCGTCCGTGACGGCGCGGGACTCGCGGGTGGCGGCGCTCAAGGTCGAGGCCCCACCGACGAAGGCGCCGACGATCTCGCGCGGCTGCGCCAGATCGAGCCGCGCCAGGTCGGCGCGCACCGCGGGCGCGCGATCGAGCGCCTGACGCAGCCGCTCCGGATCGATCTCGAGCCGGGGTCCCGCGGTGCCGATGAGCAGCAGTTCGGCCTGCGTGCCGGACAGCAGCACCGCCTGCGGGAACACGTCGAGGAAGGCGCGCACCATCGCCAGGCTGCTCTCGGCGGGAACCTGATAGGCGGGCAGCCACTGGCTCACGTAGCCATCGGCGGTGAGCCGCGAACGGACCAGACGATAGAACTCGCGCGAATACAGCGCCGCCACGCCCGCGTGCGCGATGGGCGGCGGTTCCAGCGTGACGAGATCGTAGGTGGCGGGCGGCGCCATCTCCAGATGCTGACGGCCGTCGTTGAGATACACCGCCACCTTCGGCTGCTTCAGCACGTCGCCGGTCGCGTCGCGGAAGTAGCCGGCGTGCGCGAGGACGTGCCGCGACAGCTCCGCCACGTCCACGCGCTCGACCGACGGATGCAGCGTCGCGGCGTGGACGGTGTTGCCGACGCCGAAGCCGATCACGAGCACGCGCCGCGGCGACGGCATCGACAGCAGCGGGACGTGGGCCAGCGCTCGCATGTAGCGCTGGTCGAGCAGCGCCGTCGAGGACATCGCGTGGCCGTTCGTCAGCAGGGCCCGGCCACGGGCAGCCTCGACGACCGCAATCACTTCGGTCATCCCCTCGCTCTCGGTCAGCACGCGGTCGCCCGGGGCGACGAGCAGCGCCCGTTGCAGCACGAAGCCGGACGGCAGCTGCGCCCAGGCGCCGAGGCCGACGAGTGCCAGCGAGGCTGCCGCGATCGCCGCGGTGCGCGAGGCACCCGCGAAGTGGAGCGGTACGATGGCCACGGCCGCCAGCCCCGTGAGCGTGAGGGCGGCGCCCTGCATTCCGAGCCACGGCAGCAGGAGATAGCCGGCGGCCAGCGACCCGCACACGGCACCGGCCGTATTGGCGAGATACAGGGCGCCGGCCCGACGCCCGACCGTGTCGACGGATCGCTGCGCCACCGCATTGGCCAGCGGATACGACGCGCCCGCTACGAACGCCGGCACACCGATCTCCACGAGCATCGGCTGGAGGTTGAACCAGATCTCGGCCAGGGCGCGGCGGGCGGGCCCCATCGCGGCGAGAGACGCGGCAATGGCCTGGCCCCGTACCGCCAGGTCGTCGGCGCTGCTCCACGCCAGCCCCGCGAGAGTGGCAGCCACGAGGACCGCGTACGACCCCACCAGAAGATCGGCCGCGCGTCCGCGACGGCGGACGAGCCAGCCGCCGGCCAGCGCACCGGCTCCGTTAGCTACGAGCAGCACGGTCAGGACGAGCGAGAAGACGGAGCGGAATCCGCCCAGCAGGATGCTGAAGTGCCGGAGCCACAGGATCTCGAGCCCCATCACCGCACAGCCCGAGAGCGCCAGCGCACAGGCGATCGCCGTCATGTGGCCTGGGGGCGCGGCGTCCTGCGCAGACGAGTCCGTCGAGACGGGTGCTCGCCTGAGCGCCCACCACGCGAGACCGGCCGCTACGAGGTTCAACGCCACGGCCACGAACTGGGTGGACTGCAGCCCGACGAGCCTCACCAGCACGAAGTCGGTGAGCAGCGCGCCGGCGGCAGCGCCCGCCGTGTTGGCGCCGTAGAGCCGCGCGATCGTCCAGCCGGCGTGGAGATGAGAGCCCGCGAGCGCGCGAATGAGGAGCGTGAGCGTCGCGCCCATGACGAACGTGACGGGTGCGAGCAGTCCAATGGCCAGCGCCGCGCGGACGACGTATGACGCTGCTGACAGCTCGAACCAGCCGTTGCCACCTGCCTCGTAGTGCGACCAGCCGGCGACGATCGCGGTCAGATGCGGCAAGACGAGCGAGAGCGCGAGGCCGAGGCACGCGAGCACGGCCTCGGCGTAGGCGTAGAGCCGGACCAGGCGCACAGGCCCTTGCCAGCTGTTCCGATCGGCCCACACGCCGGCGAGGTAGCCGCCGGCGCCGAGCCCGAGCATGAACACGGCCACGACGATCGACGCCGAGTGCACCGTGTTGCCGAAGACATTGCCGAATTGCCGGACCCAGGTGACTTGGTAGATCAGGCCGCTGACACCGGAGAGGAAGAACGCGACGAGGAGAAGGGGACCCATGGACACACAGGCAGAGAGAGCGGAGAGAGCAGCGCCTTCTCTGCCCTCTCCGCCTCCAGGTTCTTAGAAGTCGTAGGCCACGCTGAACTTCAGGAGCCGCGCGTTGAGGATCTCGGTCGGACGCGGGTAGGCCGCATACGACTGGTTCACCGTGATTCTCGCGTTCGAGTTGAGCGCGTTGAACACGTCCACGCTCACCACCGCCCGGTGCCTGTTGAACTTGAGCACCTTCCCGAAACGCAGGTCCAGCTCGTTGCGCCGATCGAGATACACAGTGTAGGGCTCCAGCAGCTGCAGGTTGACGCTGGGTGCGTTCCCCGCCAGTGCCCGGCCGAGTGTCGAGTTGGTGTTCAGGAAGGCGTTGTTCGCCGTGAACGCCACCTGCACGTCGTTGTTCGGCGGCAGCGCCGGTGGCCCGATCTGGCCGGGCAGGCTCCGGAATGAGCCAGACACCTGCACCTCGACCTTCGGCACGACGTAGACGCCGTACGCCTTGAACTGTGTCAGGAACGGCGATTCTCGGTGGCACCACTCGGCGGGGCGCCACGACCCTGGCAGGGTCCCGACCGCAACTGGGAAGTTGTTCATCTCGGGCAGCTTCTCGACGATGTCGCAGTTGTCTTCCATCGTCTTGCCGGTGCTCAGGCCCGCCTGCAGAGTGACGCCGTTCTTCAGACGGCTGTTCACCGTGATGTCCACGCCGTTGAAGTTCTCGAACTGATCGCCGTAATCGTCCGAGAGGGCGTTCAGGTTGCGCACCTGGCCGAACTTGCCAGGCACCACGTCGTAGAAACCGTGGACGGTGTAGCCGCCGCCGCCAGGCAGATTTGGATTGGACGGCGCCACGATATCGAACCGGGTGAAGTCCTGCGGACTGGCGAGGAGGTTATCGGTGACGCGGAAATGCGCCCACGCACGGCGGAAGTAGCCGACGTCGAGCGCCATGCCCGGCATCAGCTCGTGCTGCACGCTGGTGGAGAACTCCCAATTCGCCTGCCGGTGGTTGAAGCCGGTGATCAGGTCCGGGTCGAACACGTCGGGACCAGGGACCCCGCGATCGGTCGAGGGCAGAGTAGAAGTGCCAAACGCCAGGTTGTTGATCTGCGCGCACTCGCCGTTGGCCAGCGGGTTGGAGATGTCGCAGTCGGGCCGGAAGTTCCCCGAGCGGGCATCGCCAGCGCCGAACGTGTAATCGTTCCACCCTCGGGTCGCGTTCGTGGGCAGCGCGACGATCGGATTCGGATCGCGGCCGAGCCCGTTCAGGGTCTGGCCCAGGAGGTACTTGTTGAACGCGACCTTGA
>Ga0207675_100001974_pt1 | contig 20450 bp, 19 predicted proteins | sample KBSSwiS42_FD_184305 | JGI IMG/M metagenome (GOLD analysis project Ga0207675, IMG submission 184305) | Switchgrass rhizosphere microbial communities from Kellogg Biological Station, Michigan, USA - KBS Switchgrass S4-2 (SPAdes) (version 2) | ecosystem: Host-associated > Plants > Roots >...
TGGCACCAGCCGGTCTGAGAATTAATTTCCCGGCCATGGTGGCTAAGCGGGAGTTAAGCGCCAATTAAGCCGCGACTGCGATGGTTGTCCTGCGCGCAACCAGCACCAGGTGCCCCATCGCACCAAGCTTCCAGGGAGGAAGATCCATGCCCAACGCCAACGACGCCGAGCTCACCGAGCTGTACACCGCGGCCACCGGCTTTGACGTCGAGGACAACGAGCCCAACAGCGGCCCTCCAGGGAATCCTCCTGCGGCCACCTACGACCTGCACGTCGAGGCCGTGGCCGGCAACGCCATCGGCAACAGCTCGGCCGACTACACCATCACCCTGACCGCCATCGACGAGACGCTCGCGGCCCCGAACGCCACCATGAGCCGCACCGTCAACCAGGAGTTCAACGGTGCTGGCGGCTGGAACGCCGGCGGCGGGGCCGGGAACTTCCTCAAGGAAGAGACGTTCAACATCGCCGTTCCCGCGGGCGTCCGCGGCCACGTCTTCCGCTACGTGGGCACGCTGGTGAGCGTCAACAACGAGGTCGTCTCGTTCATCGAGAGCAACCGCTTCGTCCTCCTGTAAGCGAGGGCGACGTCACAGCATCCCGACCGGGAGCGCCCGCGGAACGCCGCGGGCGCTTCCCCCTTCCTGCCCGGAGGACGCCATGAACGCCAACGACGCGCGCATCGTGCGGCTGTTCACCGTGCAGGTCGACGGCACCGTCGAGGACAACACCCCCAACGCCAACGCCCAGGTGCCCGACCAGTTCGACCTGATCCTCCAGGCCGAGGTGGGCGCGGTCCTCGGCAACAGCGGGGCCAACTACACCCTGACCTTCGCCGCCATCAACGACGACATGGTGACCCGGCAGGTCTCCCTGAACCCGCCCGGCAACCCGTTCAAGGAGGAATGGAACCTGGCCGGAGGCTGGATCCGGAGCGGCAACGACTTCGTCAAGACCGGCCCCGGCGAGGCCGACGGCATCATGCGCTACCGGATCGCCATCCCTCCCGGCCTGACCGGGGCCTTCCACTACAACGTCCGCCTGGTCTCGGAGAACTTCCAGGTGACCTCCTTCGCGCAGAGCAACCCGTTCCTTCTCGTGTGACAGCTCGTGGGCCGCGCCCAGGGTAGGGGCGTGCCAATCCTGGGTATCCCTCAGTCCAGGATGCGCACGAGAAAGGAACCCCCGATGCGCGCACCTCGCCCCCACGAGATGGTCCACCAGGGAACCGACGCGTCCGGGATGCAGGAGTGGCGCTGCCCCGAGTGCGGGCGCCACTTCATCGTCCGCTGGCCGCCCGACTTCGAGCGGCTGGTCCTCACCGAGGGCGACGGGGACGCCATCCACGTCGGCGCCAAGGACGGGGAGCCCGGCCTGACCGGGATCCAGCTGACCCCGGCGGCCAGGGGCGAGGACGAGTGGCGGCGCTGGCTGCGCGACAACGGCATCGACTGGGACGGCCAGGTCGCCTGAGGCTCAGGCTGTCGGCGGCGCCTGCTAGGGTCCCGCCTGTGGACGACCTCCAGGCGCGACGCGACCGGCTGGTGCGGTTCTGCCGCACCCTTCCCGAGGCCACCGTCACCGCCCACGAACAGCATCTCGGCTTCGCGGTCCGCGGCCGCACCTTCGCCTGGTTCGTCGACGACGAGGGAGGCGACAGCCGGGTGGCGGTGCTCGCCAAGGCCCCCGCCGGCGAGAACACCGGCCTCGTGGCCTCCGACCCGCACCGCTTCTACCTGCCCAGATACGTCGGCAGCCGGGGCTGGGTGGGGCTGCGCCTCGACCTCCAGGACGTCGACTGGGGCGAGGTCGCCGAACTGGTCGCCGAGAGCTACCGCCTGGTCGCCCCCAGACGCCTGGCCGGCCTCGTCGGCCAGCCCCTCGCCTGAGCTACACTGCCGCGGTGCTTCCCCTTCCCGGGGTTTCTGGTTACGCTCCGGGTAGAACGTGTGTTCGCTCAGGCGGTGGAGGGGAGGCACGCTGTTCGTCGAGGACTACGCCGACCGGGTGCGGCTGGCCGCCGGCTACCTCAGCCGGCTGCTCGCCGACGGCGGCAGCAGGGTCGACAACCCGGCCGACGAGCCGGTCGGCCCCGAGGACGCCACCGCCCTTGAGCTGGCCGAGGACGCCCCCCTGGTCCAGTTCGGCTGCGACCCGGCCCCCGGGGTGACCGCGGCCGCGGTCGACGGCGGCTCGGCCTGCCTGCTGAACGGGCGCAGCTTCTGGCTGGTCGCCTACCGGGCCGGGACGGTCTGGCACCGCGACCGCGACACCTTCGCCAGCGACACCGACCCGCTGCAGCTGCGCGCCCTCACCCAGACCGACGCCAAGGCGGCCTACGCCGAGGCCCTGGCCCTGGCCGGGGTGAAGCGGGAGCGGGAGCTGGCCGACCTCGGCGGGGTGGTCGACGTGCTCCGCGAGCTGGCCGAGTGGCGCCGCACCGCCGAGGCGGTCGCGGCCGCCCGCCCCGGCGACCTGGTGCTGGTCGACGGCAGCCTCCACCCGGGCCCGTTCCTGCCCACCGGGCTGGTCGAGCCGGTCCATGAGCTGGCCCGCGAGCGTGGCGTCGACCTGGTCGGGGTGACCAAGGCGTCCAAGCTCCGCTGGGGCCGCTACGCCCCCCTGGTGCTGCGGGTGCGGCGCCGGGCCGAGGGCGAGCTCGGCCCCGAGGCCCGCTGGTACCTGCGGGTCACCGGGCCGCAGGACCCCGCCGAGGTCTATGTGGCCCGGCTGGCCCGGGCCGGGGCCTACGCCTTCCGGGTCGACGCCGTCCGCGGCGCCCGCGACCCCGGCGAGCTGTTCGCCGTCCTGGCCGGGCTGTCGGACGACCCGGCCTTCCTCGGCTACCCCTATCCGCTGGCCGCCGTCCACCGGGTGGTCTCGCTGCCCGGCCCGCTCCTGGCCGACCTGCGCCGCGACCTGCGCGAGGCCTTCCTGCGCGAGGGCCTGTCCGAGGACGACGTCGACCTGGTGATGCGCGACTTCCACCTGACCCTGAACGCCTGAGCCCGACCACGGGGGACCTCGACCATGCCGGACTACAAGGGACGCATCTTCGGCCGCTCCGTGCTCGACGTGCGTTTCCGGGCCTTCTACGGCGAGGACCTGTTCCTCGGCGAGCTGCTGGCCGGCGACGACCCGGAACGGGGCCGCCGCTACCTGTTCCGGGTCACCGACGTCGCCTACGGCTCGGAGTCCTCGGACGCCGGCTGGGCCGAGCGCACCGCCGGCGGCCTCATGGCCATGGACCAGGTCGGGGAGGCCACCACCCTGCGCGACTTCGAGAAGCGCCTCTACAAGGTGGCCGAGGTCGTCCCCCTCGGCTACGTCGACGCCAAGGGCTTCCACAAGCCCAAGAGCCTCCCGGCCCAGTTCGCCGCCGTGTCCGCCCCCACCGACACCGACCTGGCGTTCCTGCGTGAGCGGATGGGCGACGTGGAGGTCGGGCGGCTGCGCTCGGGCGAGGACACCATCGACCTGCCGGTCGGGATCCGGGGCGAGACCCTGCCCAGCCACGTCGGCGTGTTCGCGACCACCGGCATGGGCAAGAGCAACCTCATGAAGGTCCTGGCCGGCCAGCTCCTGGCCGCCTCCGGCAGGTACGCGATGCTGCTGTTCGACCCCCACGGTGAATACCTGGAAGGCGGTGCCGCGGGCCGGCGCGGCCTGGCCCACCACCCATGGGCGGCCCAGCGGCTGCGGGTCTACTCGCCCAGCCCCCGGGCTGGCCAGGCCAGCCTGCTGCGGCTGTCGCTGGCCGAGCTGACCGTCGACGACCTGCGCACCGCCTGGAAGTTCACCGGCCCCCAGTCCGAGGCCCTGGAGAGCGCGTACGCCCTGCTGGGCGACAAGGGGGTGTGGCTGACCCGGCTGGCCGAGGACGACCCCGAGGACCTCAAGGACGCCGAGCTGGGCCGCCACGCCCTGGCCACCATCCAGGTCCTGAGCCGGCGGGCCAAGCGGATCGTGCGCCTGCCCCTGATGACCGACGACCCCAGCCAGTCGCTCACCGGCAAGGTCCTGGACGACCTGGCCGGGGGCAAGGTCGTGCTGGTCGACACCTCGGGCCTGGAGGCGGTCGAGGAGACCCTGGTCGCCTCCCTGCTCACCCGCAGCCTGCTCGACGAGCGGGCAGGGGCCTACCGCAACGACCGGGAGCGGTTCGGGCAGCTGCCCCGGACCCTGGTCGCCCTCGAGGAGGCCCAGCGGGTCCTGACCCGCCTGGACGACGCCGAGTTCAACGTGTTCCCGCGGCTGGCCCGGGAGGGCCGCAAGTTCAACGTCGGCCTGTGCGCCGTCACCCAGCAGCCCAAGCTGATCGACCCCGAGCTGCTCAGCCAGTTCAACACCTACTTCGTGCTCGGCCTGGCCGACGAGCGCGACCGCAACACCCTGCGGTCCTCCTCCAAGCAGGACCTGTCCGACCTGGGGGCCGAGATCCAGACCCTGATGCCGGGCGAGGCCCTGGTCACCAACCCCGAGGCCCCCTTCGCCCTCCCGGCCCGGGTCCACCTGTACGAGGACTGGCTGGCCACGGTCCCCAAGCCCGAACCGCCCCGGGAGCGGCCGGCCGAGGCCATGAGCGGGTTCTTCGACTGATGAGCCGCCTGGTCGCCATCGCCGACGCCCACCTGGGGCGGGCCCACTACCAGGCCGTCGACTCGGGCGGGCTCAACCAGCGGGAGGTCGACTTCGCCGCCGCCTGGCACCGGGCCGTGGAGGCCGCGCTGGGGCTGAACCCGGACGCGGTGCTGATCCTCGGGGACCTGTTCGACGCCCCCCGACCCACCTACCGGGCGTTCCGGGAAGGGGCCAGGGGCCTGCGCACCCTCGCCGAGGCGGGCCTGCCCACCCTGGCCATCTCCGGCAACCACGACACCCCGCGGCTGCGCGAGTCCGGCTCCCCCTACGCCGTCCTGGCCGACGCCTTCCCCAGGCTGCGGTTCGTCTACCGGGGCGGCTACGAGCCGGTCGACCTGCTGGACGGGCTGCGGGTCCACGCCGTGCCCCAGTGCACCGACGACCTGGCCCTCAAGGACCAGATCGCCGCCGCCGCCGACGCCCGCTCCGGCGACCACCTCAACCTGCTCGTCACCCACGCCGCCGTGACCGTCCTGGCCCGCCGCTACACCTACGGCGACGTCAACGAGCTCGAGATCGACCTGGCCACCCTGGACGCCGGGTTCGACCGCATCCTGCTCGGCCACTTCCACAACTTCGCCCGGGTCGCCCCCAACGCCTGGTACCCGGGCTCCACCGACACCTTCAGCTTCAAGGACCTGCCCCAGCACGACGAGCCCCAGGTCAAGGGCGTGCTCAGCCTCGACACCACCTCGGGCACCGTCCGCCACCACCCCGTCCCGGGGGGCCGGCCCCTGCGCAGCTACCGCCTGGACGCCTTCGACCTGACCGCCCCCGAGGTGTACGAGGCCGCCGCCGGCCTGGCCACCCTGGAGGAGACCGAGGGCGCCGTGGTCCGGCTGTTCGTCAACCGGGCCCGGCCCGAGCTGCGCCGCCTGCTCGACCGCCGCCAGCTCGCCGCCGACGCCTTCGCCGGCGCCCTGGTCGTGACCGTCCAGGTCGAGACCGACGAGGACGAGCAGGCCGCCCAGCTGGCCGCCCAGCCGGTCACCAGCCTGGCCGACGAGTGGGACCGCTACCTGGCCAGCGTCCCCATCGAAGGCTACGACCGCGACCGGCTGGCCGACATGGGCCGCGCCTTCCTCCAGCAGGTCGAGGAGGAGGCCCGCTAACGCGATGCACCTGCGTTCCCTCAGCCTGCGCAACTACCGCGTCTACCGCGCGGTCGACCTCGAGTTCCCCGACGGCCTGATCGGCATCTACGGCCCAAACGGGTCGGGCAAATCGACCTTGATCGAGGCGCTGCGCTGGGCAATCTATGGCGATTCGCGGACCGACAAGTGGGAGCTGCGGTCGGCCGGGGTCGGGGAGGACGTCCGGGTCGAGCTGGTGTTCGAGCACGAGGGGAACACCTTCGACGTGCGGCGGCGGCTGAAGGGGCGCAACCTCACCCCCGAGGTCGAGGTGTTCCTCAACGGGCAGCTGGCCGCCCAGTCGGTGCGGGAGGCCAACGCCTACCTTGCCAGGGTGCTGGGCATGGACCAGCGGGCGTTCCTGGCCTCGGTGTGCGCCCAGCAGAAGGAGCTGACCGCGTTCGCGACCATGCTCCCCAGCGACCGGCGGCGGCTGGTGCTGGACCTGCTCGGGGTGAGCCCGGTCGAGCGGGCCCTGTCCAGGGTGCGCGAACAGGGCCGCGACGCCCGCACCGCCGCCACCGGGGCCCGGGCCGGGCTGCCCGACCTGGCCGAGCTGGAGGCGGGGGCGGCCGAGGCGGCCGAGGAGCGGCGCCGGGCCGAGCAGGCCGGCCAGGACGCGGCCGCCGCCGAGGCCGAGGCCGCCGCCGCCCTGGCCACGGCCGAGCAGGCGACCGCGGCCGCCGAGCAGGCGGCCAGGGCCCTGGAGGAGCTGCGAGCCAGGGCCGGGCTGGCCAGGGCCGGGGCCGAGGGGCACCGCGAGGAGGCCGAGCGCCACGAGGCCAGGGCGGCCGAGGCCGACCGGCTCGGGCCCGAGATCGAGGCCGCCGCCGCCCGGGTGGCCGAGCTGGCCACCGCGGCCGCGCCCCTGGCCGCGCTCGAGCAGGCCAGGGAGCGGGCGGCCGCCCGGGCCAACCTGGCCACCGCCCTGGAGGAGGCCAAGGGCCGCCAGCGGACCAGCGAGCGGGCCCTGGCCAAGGCCGAGGCCGACGCCGCCGGGTCGGCGACGCTGGTCACGGCCAGGGTCGAGGCCGAGCAGACCCTGGCCGACCTGGACGAGCAGCTGGCCGGGGCCCGGGAACGGCACGCCGAGCTGAGCGAGGCCGCCGGGGCGGCCGCCAACCGCCTCCAGGCGGCCACCACGGCGACCTCGGCCGCGGCCGGCCTCGACCCGGACGCGCCCTGCCCGACCTGCGGCCAGCCGCTGGGGGCGGCCCACGCCGAGCTCCGCCGCCGCCACGACGAGGAGCTGGCCGCGGCCACCGCCGCCAACGACCAGGCCCGGGCGGCCAGGCAGGAGGCGGTCACCGCCGGCAAGGCCCTGGCCGAGCGCCGGGCCGCCCTGGCCGAGCTGCTGGAGCAGGCCCGGGCGGCCGAGACGAAGGCGGCCAAGGCGACCGCCCTGGCCGAGGCGGCCGGGGCCGCCGTTGAGCTGAACCTGGCCGACGTGGCCGCCCGCCAGCGGGCCCTCGACCAGGCCCCCGACCCCGGTTTCGACCCGGTCGCCTGGAACCAGGCCCGGGAGGCTGCCGAGGCCCGCCAGGAGGCGGCACTCGCCCTGGCCGGGCTCGAGCGCCGGGTCGCCCAGGCCGACGCCGAACGCGGCCTGGCCAAGCAGGCCCTGGCCCGCGCCGACCAGGCCGACGTGCGGGCGGCCGCCCTCGACGCCGAGGCGGCCGCCCTAGGGCCGGCCGACGCCGTCCTGGCCGACGCCAAGGAACGGCAGAAGGCGGCCACCCTGGCCGCCACCGCCGCCCACGGGGCCCGCAGCGCCGCCGCCCAGGCCCTTGCGGGGGCGGCCCGGCTGGCCACGGCCCGCCAGGACGCCCTGGAGGCGGCCCGGGCCCAGCACGAACGGGTCGCCGGGCTGGAGGAGCAGGCCGCCTACCTGCACCGGCTGGCCGACCTGGTCGCCGGGTTCCGGCTGCACCTGGTCAGCCGGCTCGGGCGGCGGCTGTCGGTGGAGAGCGCCGCCCTGTTCGCCGAGCTCACCGACCACGAGTACCAGGACCTGGTCGTCGACCCCGAGGACTACGCCATCCGCATCGCCGACGCCGGCACCGAGTACGAGCTGTCGCGCTTCTCCGGCTCCGAGAACGACCTGGCCAGCCTGTCGTTGCGGGTCGCGGTCAGCCTGGTCATCGCCGAGAGCGCCGGCGAGCTCGGCCTGCTGGTCCTGGACGAGGTGCTGGGGGCGCTGGACCGGGAACGGCGCGAGCGGATGCTCGACGCCCTGACCCGCCTCCAGGGCCGTTTCCGCCAGGTCCTCCTGGTCACCCACAACGACGAGGTGAAGGACCTGCTCCCGGCGGCGATCGAGGTCCGCAGGGGCGCCGACCGGACCTCGACGGCGGCCCTGCGGGACTGAGCGGGGCCGGCAAGAGGTTGCTTGCCTCGTTGCGTTCCTGAAAGCGGTAACCCATACTGCGCCGACCTGTGTGCGCGCCGCGTGTGCCACCCCGCGGCACTCGGGAATTACCGCCGGTCAGGATGCGTTGCCCGGGGGATGCTACGCACGAGCAAAGAAGGAGACCATCCAGTGGCCGACACAGAGGAAGAGGACGAGGGGCAGGTCGAGGCCTCGCTTGAAGAGCTGATCGCGAAGAAGGCTGACCGGCCCACCATCACCGACGACGAGGACGACGACGAGTCGCTGCTGGCCACCGGCCGCGACGAGGCGCGCGAGTCACTCACCACCAAGGTGCTGCCAGTGCAGCAGAATGAGTTCGTGTGCAAGAACTGCTTCCTGGTCAAGCACCGCAGCCAGCTCGCCGACCGCCGGCGAACGCTGTGCCGCGACTGCGCCTAGGCATGGCACCGGAGCGGGCGGCCGGGGTGGTCCCCCGGGGGACAGCCGGGGTGATCCCCCGGTTGATCGGGTGAGACCGGCCCTCCGGCTGCTCGCCGCCCCGGTCAGCGGGGCGCTCCTGGCCGCGGCGTTCCCGACCCTCGACATTGGCCCGCTGGCCCTGGTCGCGCTGGTCCCCCTGCTGCTGGTGGTCGAGACCGCCCGGCCGCGCCGGGCGGCCGCCCTCGGCTACCTCGCCGGGCTGACCTTCTTCGGCCTGCACCTGCTGTGGATCGCCGAGTTCCTGTCCTGGACCGGGGGGGTCGCCTGGCTGGCCTGGGGCGCGCTCAGCGCCATCCAGGCCGCCGCCTTCGCCGCCTTCTTCGCCCTGGTCCCGGCGACCCGCCCCCTGGGGGCATGGCGGCTGCTGGTCCTGCCCGCCGCCTGGGCGGTCCTGGAGCTGCTGCGGGCCTACCACCCGATCGGCGGGTTCCCCTGGGGGCTGCTGGCCCTCAGCCAGCACGACGCCGGGCTGCTGCTGCCCCTGGCCCGGGTCGTCGGCGGGTTCGGCCTGGCCGCGGTCATCGTCGCCGTCAACCTGGCCGTCGCCTTCTGGCTGCGCGCCCTGTGGGCCGGCGGCCAGGAAGGCTCACGCTGGCGCCGGCTTGCTCCCCTGGTCGGGCTGCCGCTGCTGGTCGCCGGCCTGCTCGGGGCCCGGCTGGTCGTGCCGCAGGCGCCGGCGCCGTCGGGGCCGCCCCTGGACGTGGTCGTGGTCCAGGCCGGCCTGCGCGGCGGGCACGGGCTGGCCCAGGGTCAGACCACCGAGCAGGTCTTCGCCAACCACGTCCGGCGCACCGAGACCCTCGCCCTCACCCCCGGCCCCCCGCCCGACCTGGTCGTCTGGGGTGAGGGAGCGGCCGACGCCGACCCGCTGAGCAACCCCGACCGCCAGGCCGCGGTGGCCAGGGCGGCCGCCGCCGCCAAGGCGCCCATCCTGCTCGGCGCCACCACCAGGGTCGACCAGGACCACCTGGCCACCGAGGGCCTGCTCTACACCCCCGAGGGCCAGCTCGCCGACCGCTACCAGAAACGGCGGCTGGTCCCCTTCGGTGAGTTCGTCCCCTTCGGGAGCGTCCTGGGCCGGCTGATCCCGGCCACCCGCGAAGGCGTCCCCTACGACAAGGTCCCGGGCCAGCGCCTGGAGCCGCTGCTGATCGACGGGGTCCGGGTCGGGCCGCTGATCTGCTGGGAGTCGGCCTACCCGGCCGACGCCCGCCAGCTCACCGCCGACGGCTCCCAGGTCCTGCTGATCATGACCAACAACGCCTCGTTCGGGACCGGGGCCGGGCCCCGCCAGCACCTGGCCGCCGGGCAGCTGCGGGCGGTCGAGACGGGCCGGACCATCGTCCAGGCCGCCGTCACCGGGATCAGCGCGGTCATCGACCCGGCCGGGCGGACCAGCTCCGAGACCGGGCTGTACCAGGACACGGTGATCCGGGTCCAGGCCGCCCCCCGGAGCGGGCAGACCCTGTACGTGCGCTACGGGCGGGGGATCGAGGCCGCCATGATCGGGGTGGTGGTGGGCGGGCTCGTGCTGGCCGGGGCGCTGTGGTGGCGGCGGCGTGACGAGGTGGGCCGGCCGGGCCCGTCGGCCTCGCTCCGAGCAGACCAGTCGGCCGGCCAACGACCCCAGCCGGCTCCCGACGAGCCAACCGTTCCGGATCGAGGCTCGGTCTCGTCATTTGGAGGGGACTCGTGAGGGTGCTGGTGGTGATCCCGACCTACAACGAGGCCGAGTCGGTCGTGGAGGTGCTGGACCGGGTGCTCCTGGCCGACCCGCGGGCCGACGTGCTGGTGGTGGACGACGGCAGCCCCGACGGGACGGCCAAGCTCGTCCTGGGCCGGGGCGAGGGCGAGCCCCGGGTCCAGCTGATGGAGCGGGCGGGCAAGCAGGGGCTGGGGGCCGCCTACCGGGCCGGGTTCGCCTGGGGGCTGGAGCGGGGCTACGACGCCCTGGTCGAGATGGACGCCGACCTGTCCCACCCCCCGGACCGGCTGCCGGCGCTGCTGGACGGCCTGGCCGCCGCCGACCTGGTGATCGGGTCGCGGTACGTGCCCGGAGGGCGGACGGTCAACTGGAGCCGGCTGCGGGAGGCGATCTCGCGGGGGGGCAACGCCTATGTGCGCCTCGCCCTTGGGATCCCGGTGCACGACTGCACCGCCGGGTACCGGGCCTACCGGCGGGAGGTGCTGGAGGCCCTGCCGGTGGAGGCGGTCCGGTCCAACGGCTACTGCTTCCAGGTCGAGATGGCCCACCGGACCTGGCAGGAGGGGTTCAAGGTGGTGGAGGTGCCGATCACCTTCACCGAACGGGTCTCCGGGGTGTCCAAGATGAGCAAGCAGATCGTCGCCGAGGCGCTGCTGCGGGTCGCCCAGTGGGCCGTGACCGGGGGGCGGCGCCGGGCCCGGGACCACCATCCGCGCAGCATCGCCCGGGCGGGCGGCTGACGGGCGGGCCGGTGGGACTGGACCCCGACGCCGAGGCGGCCGCCATCACCGCCGCCCTGCGGGCGCTGGCCCCCGAGCTCACCGCGGTCCCGATGATCAAGACCAGCCGGCCGTTCTACGGCGCCCCGGTCGGCGACCTGCGCGTCACCGCCGCCGGCTGGCGGCGGGCCCACCGCGACGCCAGCCCGGCCGAGGTCGCCGAGCTGGCCGACCGGCTCTGGAACACCGGCGTCCGGGAGGAGCAGCTGGTCGCCTGCTTCCTGCTCGCCCGCGACCGGGCCGCCCTGGCCGCCACCGGCCTGGAGCGGGTGCGGGCCTGGACGGCCCTGCTCGACAACTGGGAGACGACCGACCAGCTGGGCATGAACGTGCTCGGCCCGCTGGTCGCCCTCGACCCGGGCGGCCGCCTGGGGCTGCTGGGGGAGCTGGCCGGCGACCCGCACCCCTTCACCCGGCGGCTCGCCCTGGTCGCGGCCACCCGGCTGGCCAGGGCCGACGACCCCGCCCGGTGGTGGCCGGCGGTGGCCGAGCTGCTGCTTGCCCTGGCCGGCGACCGCCAGGCGGCCCTGCCCAAGGCCAGCTCGTGGGTGCTGCGCAGCTGGCTCGAGCCCTGCCCGGACGAGGTGGCGGCGTTCGTCGACGCCAACGCCGGGCGGCTGCCCGCCGTGGCCGTCAGAGAGACCAGGGCCAAGCTGGCCACCGGCACCAAACGGCCCCCACGCCCGGCCGGCGGCCGCCGGCCGGCGACGGCCGGAGGGCGGCCGTGACCGCCCGCGGGGACATGGCCGCGGAGGCCGCCCGGCTGGCCCGCCAAGCCGCCCAGGGGGCCATCTGCCTCGACTTCGACGGCACCATCGCCCCGATCGTCGAGGACCCGGCGGCGGCCCGGCCCCTGCCCGGGATCGTCGAGCTGCTCGGGACGCTGGCCGACCGCTACGCCGCCGTGGCCATCGTCTCCGGCCGGCCGGCGACCTACCTGGCCAGCCACGCCGCCGCCCCCGGGGTCCGCTACCTGGGCATGTACGGGCTGGAGGAGATCGTCGACGGGCGGGTCCTGGTCGACCCGCGCCTTGAGGCGGCCCGGCCGGCGGTCGAGGCGGCCCGCCGCGACCTGGCCGCCGACCCGGCGGTGGCCTCCAGCGGCGCCCACCTGGAGGACAAGCGCTACGCGGTCGCCGTCCACCTCCGCCGGGTCGCCGACCCCGGCCGCTGGGCCGGCCCGGTCGGCCAGGCCGCCACCCGGGTCGCGGCCACCCACGGCCTGGAGGTCGTGCCCGGGCGGATGGTGTGGGAGCTGCGCCCCCAGGTCCGCAGCGACAAGGGCGACGCCGTCCGCCGGGTCGCCGGGGAATCCGGGGCCCGCCACCTGGTGATGGCCGGCGACGACCTCGGCGACCTGCCCGCCTTCGCCGTCGCCGAGGAGCTGGGCGGCGGCCTGCGGGTCGCGGTCCGCTCCGACGAGGCCCCGGCCGAGCTGCTGGACGCCGCCGACCTGGTCGTCGACGGGCCCGAAGGGGTCCGCGACCTCCTCGAATACCTGCTCAGCTGACCGCCGAGGGTGGGATGCTGGGCACCAGGCGCGCCAGCCGGTAGCATCGGTCGCTGCCGTGCGCATCGAGTCCTCCGTCACCGCCGTCTCCTGGGTCCCCGCGGGCAGCGTCGAGGGGGGCCAGCGGCTCGCGTTCCATGTGGGCGCGGCCCAGTACGACGACCCGCCGCCCGACCACCTCGACGACCTCGCGTCCCTGCTGGACGGCGGGCGGGTCCGGCTGGCCAACCAGCTGCGGGGGTTCGTCGAGGTCAGCGACGGCCGCATCGTCGCCTCGGGCCAGTCCGGCCAGGGCCACGTCGGGTCGGCCCGGGAGGCCGCCGACGCCGCCCAGGTCGGGTTCGCGGCCATTCCCCTGCCCGACCTGCGACCCGACCCAGAGACCGGGGACGGCTGGGTGCGGTTCGGCCAGACCGCGGGTGGGCTGCTGTCGGTGGGCATGCCCTACCGGACGGGGCCGGCCGGCTCGCCGCGGCTGGCCGCCCCGGCCGCCTGGACCACCCTGGCCCTCACCATCCACGCCGACGGGACCAGCAGCCAAGCCCTGGCCGGGGCCAGCCCGTTCCCCCGGCACTGGGTCTACGACCACGACGGGCGCCTGGTCGCCACCTCCGGGGTGGTCGACTTCACCAGCTGGCAGGCCGACGCCTGGGACCCGTTCACCCCCTGGGGCGGCCGCGACGCCCCCGTCCGGGTCAGCGCCGTGGAGACGGCGCTGGAGCGGGAGCTGTCCCGGGTCGTGCTCGACTCGGCGCCCCACTGGACCCGCCTGCGCAAGGGCGCCACCCTGGTCGCCCAGGGCGACCCCGGGCACGAGCTGTATCTGCTGTTCGACGGGCTGCTGGCGGTCGAGATCGACGGCGTCACCGTGGCCGAGCTCGGCCCCGGGGCGGTGGTGGGCGAGGTCGCCCTGCTCGACGGGGGGCGCCGCACCGCCACCCTGCGGGCCGTCACCTCCTGCCGGGTCGCGGCCGTGCCCGGCCACCGGATCGACCGCGACGCCCTGGCCGAGCTGGCCCGGACCCGCGGCTGGCCGGGGCCAGGCGCCGGCGGGGCCGGGGCGTGACCGTCTGCCCGGTCTGCGGGGAGCCGAACCCGGCCAGGGCCAGCTTCTGCCTGAACTGCGGGTCGCAGCTGCCGACGGCCGCGGCGGCCAGCCGCCCGGCCCGCAAGACGGTCACGGTGGTGTTCAGCGACCTGGCCGGGTCGGGGGGGCTCGGCCAGCGGCTCGACCCCGAGTCGCTGGCCGTGGTCATGGCCCGCTGGTTCGACCACATGCGGAGCCTGTTCGAGCGACACGGCGGCCGGGTGCAGAAGTTCGTCGGCGACGCCGTGGTGGCCGTGTTCGGCATCCCGGTGGTCAACGAGGACGACGCCCTGCGGGCGGTCCGGGCGGCGGCCGGGATCGCGGCGAGCCTCGGCCAGCTCAACGCCGAGCTGGAACGCGACTGGGGCGTGACGGTCGACGCAGCCTGCACCGGGGTCAACACCGGCGAGGTCGTCACCGGCGACCCGGCCATCGGCGACGCCCTGGTCCTTGGCGACGCCGTCAACGTGGCCGCCCGCCTTGAGCAGGTCGCCGCCCCCGGCGAGGTCCTGCTCGGCCAGTCGACCTACCGGCTGGTCAGGGACGCCGTCTCCGCCGAGCGGGTCACACCGCTGCACCTCAAGGGCAAGGGCGCCCCGGTGGTCGCCTACCGGCTCGGCCAGGTCGACCCGGGCGCCCCCGGGCACGCCCGCCGCCAGGACGCCCCCATCGTCGGCCGCGAGCCCGAGCTGCGCCTGTTCGCCTGGGTGTACGAGCGGGTCGTGGCCACGGCCAGCAGCCACCTGCTGACCGTGCTCGGACCGGCCGGGGTGGGCAAGACCCGGCTGGTCACCGAGGCCGTGGCCGGCCTGGCCGGGGCGACCGTGCTGCGTGGCCGCTGCCTGTCCTACGGCGAGGGCATCACCTACTGGCCGGTGGCCGAGATCGTCCGCCAGGCCGCCGGCATCGCCGACTCCGACACGGCGGCCGAGGCCAGGGCCCGGCTGCGCCGGCTGCTGGGCACCGGCGAGGACAGCGAGCGCGTCGCCGCCCGGGTCGCCCAGCTGATCGGGCTCGACGCCGCCCCGGCCCCGGCCGAGGAGGCCGCCTGGGCGTTCCGGCGGCTGCTGGAGCTGCTGGCCGGCCGGGGGCCGCTGGTGGTGGTGCTCGACGACCTCCACTGGGCCGAGCCGGGCCTGCTCGACCTGGTCGAGCACGTGGCCGACTACGGCCGCGGCGCCCCCATCCTGCTGGTGGCGATGGCCCGGCCCGAGTTCCTGGAGGACCGGCCCGGCTGGGCCGGGGGCAAGCTGAACGCCACCACCCTGCTGCTGGAGCCGCTCGGCGACGCCGAGGCGGCCCAGCTGCTGGCCGCCCTGGCCGGCCCGGTGACCCTGCCCGAGGCGGCCACCGGCCCGATCACCAAGGCCGCCGGCGGCAACCCGCTGTTCCTGGAGGAGCTGCTGGCCGCCCTGGTCGAGGAGGGCCGGCTGCGCCGCCGCGACGGCGAGTGGGTCGCCGCCGACCTGGCCGACCTGGGGATCCCGCCCAGTATCCAGGCGCTGCTGACGGCCCGCCTTGACCGGCTGGACGAGGCCGAGCGGGCGGTGCTGGAACGGGCCGCCGTGGCCGGCCAGGTGTTCGACCAGAGCGCCGTGGTCGCGCTGAGCCCGCCGTCGGTCCGGGCCCAGGTCCCGGCCCGGCTTCAGGCGCTGGTCCGCCGCGAGCTGCTCCGCCCGGTCCCGGCGCGGCTGGCCGGCGACCAGGGGTTCCAGTTCCGCCACCTGCTGCTGCGCGACGCCACCTACGACTCGATCCCCAAGCAGGCCCGGGCCGAGCTGCACGAGCTGTTCGCCGTCTGGGGCGAGCGGACCGCCGGGGCCCGGCTGCGCGAGATCGAGGAGATCGTCGGCTACCACCTCGAGCAGGCCTGGCGCTACCGGGTCGAGCTGGGCATCGTCGACGAGCGCAACCAGCGCCTGGCCGGGGCGGCGGCCCGGCGCCTGGGCTCGGCCGGCCGGCGGGCGCTGGGCCGGGGCGACCTGCCGGCCGCCGCCAACCTGCTCGAGCGGGCCATGAGCCTGCTCCCGGCCGGCGACCCGGGCGGCCTGGAGCTGCTCGTCGAGCTGGCCGACGTGCTCGTCTCCACCGGCGAGTTCGCCCGCGCCGAGTCGGTCCTTGGCCAGGTCGCGGCGGCCGCCGCCGACCGCGGCGACGAGCGCCTGGCCGCCCACGCCGGCGTCGCCCGGCTGCGGATGGAGGTCGGGGTGGCCAGCGACCTGGACGCCGACGCCGTCCAGGCCCAGACCCGGCGGGCCATCGCCACCTTCGCCGAGTTCGAGGACCAGCGGGGCCTGGCCAAGGCGTGGGGGCTGCTGGCCGCGCTCGGGTTCCTGCGCTGCCGCGTCGCCGAGGCCGAGGCGGCCGCCGGCCAGGCCGTGACCCACGCCCGCCTGGCCCGCGACGACCCGTCCGAGTCCTGGGCCTGGGGGCTGCTCGCCCAGGGTGCCTTCTGGGGCCCGACCCCGGCCCCCGAGGGGATCCGCCGCTGCCAGGAGCTGCTGGCCCAGGCCAACGGCAACCGCCGCTCGGAGCTGATCGCCCTCCAGTCGCTGGCCGGGCTCCAGGCCATGGACGCCCAGCCCGAGGCGGCCAGGGCCAGCGTCGGGCAGGCCCTGGCCCTGGCCGGCGACATGGGCGAGAACCGGGTGGCCGCCCTGGCCCGGGAGTTCGCCGCCATCGCCCTGGCCCTGTCCGGCGACCCGGCCGGGGCCGAGCAGCAGCTCCGCCACGGCATCCGGGTGCTGGAGCGCCAGGGCGAGTCGGGCATGCGCTCCAACCTCATCGCCGACCTGGCCCACGTCCTCCACCAGCTCGGCCGGGCCGCCGAGGCCCTCCAGGTCGCCATGGCCAGCCGGGCCATCGCCGCCCACGACGACCTGTTCGCCCAGGTCCGCTGGCGCGGCGCCGCCGCCCGCTCCCTGGCCGGCCAGGGCCAGGTCGCCGAGGCCGAGCGGCTGGCCGCCGAGGCGGTCGAGATCGCCGAGCCGACCGACGTCCTCAGCATGCGGGCCGACGCCCTGCTCGACCAGGCGGCCGTGGCCGCCGCCGCCGGCCGCCCCGGCGACGCCCACCGCGCGGCCCGGGCCGCCCTCGCCCTCTACCAGGCCAAGGGCAACCGCCCCGGCGCCGCCCGGGCCGAGGCCGCCCTCTAGCCGGCGCCGACCTCGGTCACCGCGGCCCTTCCAGGAACGCCAGCAGGGTCCGCACCCCCCAGCCGCTGGCCCCCTTGGGCTGGTAGTAGCGGGCCTCCTTGGCCGTGGCCGGCCCGGCGATGTCGAGGTGGGCCCAGGGGATGCCGGCGACGAACTCGCGCAGGAACAGCGCCGCCTGGACGCTGTCGCCGGGCTCGTTGCTCGCGTTCAGCAGATCGGCGACCTCCGAGTCGAGGAAGCGGCGGTAGTCCTCGATCAGCGGCAGCTCGCAGGCCAGCTCCCCGGCCCGGTCGGCGGCGGCCAGGACCTCGGCGGTGAGGGCCGGGGTGTTGCCGAAGACGCCCGTGCAGCCGAGGCCGAGCCCGTACACCACCGACCCGGTCAGGGTGGCCAGGTCCAGGATGGCGTCCGGCTTGGCCTCGGCGGCCCGGGCGAGCCCGTCGGCCAGGATCAGACGGCCCTCGGCGTCGGTGTTGGTCACCTCGACGGTGATGCCGTTGCGGGCGGTGAGGACATCGCCGGGCCGCATCGCCGAGGCCCCGGGCATGTTCTCGACCAGGGGCAGGATGGCCGTCACGGCCGTCGGCAGCTCCAGCTCGGCCGCGGCCGTGACGGCGGCCAGGATGGCGGCCGCCCCGGCCATGTCGTCCTTCATGCCGTCCATGCCGGCGCCGCGCTTGAGGTCGATCCCGCCGGTGTCGAAGGTGACCCCCTTGCCGACCAGGGCGACGTGCCGCTTCGCGCCCGGTGGCCGGTAGCGCAGCTCGACCAGCCGGGGGCCGGTGGCCGACCCGCCGCCGACGGCCAGCACGGCCCCGAACCGGCCCCGCCGCAGGGCCGGGCCGGCCAGCACCTGGTGCTCGAGGCCGGCCGCCCTGGCCAGCCGGACCGCCTCGGCGGCCAGGGTGGCCGGGTTGATCTGGCTGGCCGGCTCGTTGACCAGGTCGCGGGCGGCCAGGGTGGCCCGGGTGGCGACCTCGGCCCGGCGCAGCACCGGCCCGGCCGCGGCCAGCGACGCCTCCCCGTCGACCAGCAGGGTGACGGCGGCCAGGCCCGGGTCGGGGGCCGACTTGTGCCGCTGGAACCGGTAGGCGGCCAGCAGTGTCCCCTCGGCCACCGCGGTCAGCGCTGGATCGGGGGGGTCCCCGCCGGCGAGGTGCAGGGCGACGGCCAGGGTGGCCGCCTTGCCGGCGGCGGCCACGGCCACGGCGGCGGCCCGCCGCAGGGTCTCGGGGCTGCGCCCGTCGTCGGGCCCGACCCCGACCAGCAGCACCGCCGGGGCGGCCAGGGCGCCGTAGCTCGCCAGCAGCACCACGTCGTCCAGCTTCCCGGTGAACCGCCCGGCGCCCCCGATCCACCGGGGGACCACCCCGGCGGTCCCCCGGACCCCCCCGGTGACCGCGGCCAGGTCGGCCCCGAGCCGCTCCAGCACGGCGGCGGTCACCGGCGGGGCCACCGGCCCGTCGGGCCCGGCCGCCACCGGCAGCACCAGCAGGTCGGCGTCGGCCCGCTCGGGGGCGACCGGGGACAGGGCCAGGCGCGGCATCGCGTGCTCCGTATGGGTATCGTCGGACCGGAAGCTGGGCGTCATCCTAGGGGAGGAGGTGGCGGGGATGTGGAGGCGGCCACCACCCGACCCGGCCGCCGAGGCGGCCTGGGCCGGGTTCCTGGGCTTCGCCAAGGCCCTCGACGAGGGGAGCCGGGCGCTGCTGGCCACCGTCCCCTCGGCCCGCCGCCCTGGGGCGCCGCTCGAGGCCAGCGTCGCCGGGTTCCTGGCCGGCCTGGAGGCGGCCAGGGCCGAGCTGCCCGCCTGGGACCACCCGGCCCTGGCCGGCGCCCAGGCGGCCACCGCCGCCGCCCTCGACGCCGCCGAGCGCCGCGCCCGCGACCTGCCCGCGGCCAGCGACGGCCTCGAGTTCGAGCACCGCAACGAGCGGGTGGCCGACGTCCTCGACGAGCTCCTGCCGATCCAGGCGGCTGAGCGTTCCGTCAGGGCCCTGCGGCGCCGGGGCTACCCGGCCAGGGCCGGCGGCCGGCAGACCCGGCAGGGCCGGTAGCCGGCGGCGGCCGCCTGGGCCGCGCCCGTGAAGGTCAGGCGATGGGCGTCGGTGACCCGGCGGGCGTGGGCGCAGGTCGGGTAGCAGTAGATGCGGGTGGTGTCGCTGCCGAAGAAGCGGGTGCCGCGGCGGGCCAGGCGCTCCAGCTCGTCGGGGTCGGCGCCCTCAGCGGCGAGCAGGGCCCGCTTGTAGGGGACCCCCCAGGCGTACCCGGTCAGGCGGCCGTCGCTGCCCACCACCCGGTGGCAGGGGATCAGCACCGGGACCGGGTTGCGGCCAAGGGCCGCCCCGACCGCCCGGACGGCCGCCGGCTGGCCGAGCTCGCCGGCCACCCAGGCGTAGGGGCGGACCTGGCCGCGGGGGATCTCCTGGGCCTTGGCGAGCACGGCCCGTTCGAACTCGGTGGTGCCGCGCAGGTCGTAGCGGGGCCGGGTGCCCCGGCGGCCCGGGGTGAGGAGCCGCTCGACCTGGTCGGCCAGCCTGGCCGGGGGCTGGCCGGCCGGCCGCAGGGGCCGCCGGAACCGGGCCTGGAACCGCTCGGCGAAGCCGGCCTCCTCCCCGCCCGGGGCGGTGGCCGAGATCCCCCGGCCGTTGTAGGCGACCAGCAGCGGCCCGGCCGGCCCGTCGACGGTGACGAAGGCGTCGGCCAGGCCGACCCGCTCCAGCACCGCCGGGGCCAGGGTGGGCGGCGGGTCGGCCCGCAGCCCGTGGAGGCCGTCGGCCAGCTCCCGCCAGCCGCCCTCCAGCCGGTCGAGGTCGTGGTCGTGGTCGTGGTCGTTGGTGCCGTTCCGGTTCATCGTCGTGTCCGCTCCTCTCGAGCCTCCAGCGTCGCCCGCAGCTGCCGCACCCCGCGGTGCACGTGGGTCTTGACCGTGCCCACCGGCCGGCCCAGGACCTCGGCCACCTCGGCGTAGGGCAGGCCCTCGACGTGGCGCAGCACCACCGCCTCGCGCCAGCCCCGGGGCAGCCCGGCCAGGAGCTCGACCAGCAGCTCCCGCTCCTGGCGGCGCTCGGCCAGCTGGTCGGGCTGGCTGGCGGCGGGCGCGGCCACGGCCATCGCCTGACCGTCGCCGTCCTCCAGCGGCCGGGCCGGCGGCGGCCGCCGCCGCAGCCGGTTGCGGGCCAGGTTGAGGGCGATCTGCGCCAGCCAGGGCCGCAGCCGCATGGCCGCCACCCGTTCGGCCTCGTAGCCGGCCAGGGCGTGGTAGGCCCGCTCGAAGGTGTCCTGGGCGACCTCCTCGGCGTCGGCCGGGACGGCCACGACCCGCAAGGCCAGGCCGTAGACCAGCCGCTGGTGGGCAAGCACCAGCTCCTCGAACGAGCCGTCCAGGTCGTGGGCCAGGCGGGCCGGCAGCTCCGGTTGTGGTTCCATCACCGGCTTCAACACGCTCGCGCGCTGGGTGGTTTCACCCCGCAGCCTGGGAGGCGCGGCGCCGGGCGATCCCCGACAGGGCCTCCAGCACCACCCGGTTGGCCAGGAACGCGGTCACCTGGCCGGGCCCGTCGTAGACAGGGGACAGCTCGACCACGTC
>Ga0207675_100001978_pt1 | contig 20432 bp, 22 predicted proteins | sample KBSSwiS42_FD_184305 | JGI IMG/M metagenome (GOLD analysis project Ga0207675, IMG submission 184305) | Switchgrass rhizosphere microbial communities from Kellogg Biological Station, Michigan, USA - KBS Switchgrass S4-2 (SPAdes) (version 2) | ecosystem: Host-associated > Plants > Roots >...
CAAGACCTTCTTCCAGATGGACGACCGGAAGCATGGAGAGGCCGACCTGGGTGACGTGGTCGCGTCCAAAGCGATGCTTGCCTCGACCGGCTATGTGGATTCCACCAAGATCGGCATCATCGGGGGAAGCTACGGCGGCTACATGACGCTGGCCGCACTCACTCTTCAACCCGATGCGTTCCAGGTTGGCGTGGATCTCTTCGGCATCTCGAATTGGGTGCGCACGCTGGAAAGCATTCCCCCCTACTGGGAATCGTTCCGCAAGGCGCTGTACGCGGAAATGGGTGACCCGAAGACGGACAGCGAACGCCTTCACCGCATCTCTCCGCTCTTCAACGCGGACAAAATCAAGGCGCCGCTCATGGTGCTCCAGGGCGCCAACGATCCGCGCGTGATCAAGGTCGAGTCCGACGAGATTGTCGCCGCCGCGCAGAAGAACGGAGTCCCGGTCGAGTACGTGATCTTTCCCGACGAAGGCCATGGATTTCTCAAGAAGGCCAATGAAATCCAGGGAACGGGCAAGATCCTTGGCTTCCTCGACAGGTATCTGAAGGGAGCCGGCCCGAAGACGGCCTCGAGCTAGATCATGTCGGCCGAAGACAAGCGGGCGCGCAGGGACAAACAGAAACGAAAGCAACCGCCGCCCTCGGGCAAGACGAAGGCGATTCAAATTGCGATCGCCCTGGTGGGTTTGATCGTGTTGGTGGGCGCGGTGCGGACAGTGTGGAACAACATGCTGCCGCCCCCGCCGCCGAGCCTCACCGAAGCCCAAACCAGAACCCTGAACGACGCGATCGCGAACAAGGGCTATGACGCGCCCTACAAAGTGGAGCTGGATCCCAATCGCCAGCTCATCGTTACGTTCATTCTCGATGAACCGAAGTCCCCCACGTACCTGAAAGGCTTCGCAATGGACCGCATGGCCACGGTCCGGGAAGCCTTCGGCAAGAAATCTCCCGCCAAGAGCTATCGCGTGAACATCACCGCGTCGGCGATGGATCCCGACATGATGATTCGCTGGGGGCACGCGATCTACGACCAGGGAGACAGCGTGCAATGGGTGATCGGCACATGACGTTTCACCCGACCCCCTCGTGTTACGGAGGATTGAATCATGGACATGCCTAAACCTACTGATGCTCACAAGAAGCTGGAGCTGCTCGTGGGGACCTGGGAGGGAGAAGAGATCATGCATCCTTCGCCCTGGGCACCCGAGGGCAACAAGGCCGCCGGCAAGGTGGTGAACCGCCTCGCGCTCGACGGCTTCAACGTGGTCCAGGAGTACGAACAAAGAACCCAAGGCAAACTCACGTTCAGTGGACACGGCGTCTTTGAATGGAATCCCAAGGAATCGTGCTACATCATGAGCTGGTGGGATACGTTCGGAGGCGTGGGCAGCCGGTTCAAAGGCCAGTTCGAGAACAAGGTGCTGACGGTGACCAACGCGGGAGAAATGGGTCACAGTCGCGCGATGTTCGACATGCGTGAGCCTGGTGTGTACGCGTTCAAGATGGACATGTCGCAAGACGGGAAGACCTGGGCCACCGTGATGGAAGGCCGTTACAGCAAGAAGAGCTGACGCTTCGTAGACCGTGACTCGAAAGGGCGCGCCCCCCCGGCGCGCCTTTTTTTTCACCTTCGGGTTCATGCCCACCCGACAGGGGAGTGCTATTCTTCTGCCCTCGCTCTGACCAGGTCGCCCTAGAACCAGGATTCGCCATGACGCTTCCCAAAGGCCACCGCCTCGGCGTTTACGAGATTGTCGGCCTCCTCGGCACGGGTGGCATGGGAGAGGTCTATCGCGCCAAAGATACTCGTTTGGGACGCGAGATTGCCCTCAAGGTGCTTCCCAAAGATCTCGCGCGTGACCCGGAACGCCTGCAACGGTTCGAGCGCGAAGCGCGGGCCGCCGCCGGTGTGAATCATCCTCACATCGTTACCCTGCATTCAGTGGAAGAAGCCGACGGCACTCACTTCCTGACCATGGAGCTGATCGAGGGGGAGTCGCTTCGACAGCACCTGACCAGCACCGGGTTGCCGCTCGATGCTCTGCTCGATCTGGCGATACCCATCACCGAAGCGGTTCACGCCGCGCATCGCCAGGGGATCACCCATCGCGATCTGAAACCCGAGAACGTGATGGTTACATCTACCGGTTGGGTGAAGGTGCTCGATTTTGGTCTGGCCAAGCTCACCCAACCCGGCTTCTTGGAACCGGGGATGACGCAGGCGGCTACGTTCGTGACCGCGGAAGGCCCCAAGGGCACCGTGGCCTACATGTCTCCCGAGCAGGCGGAAGGCAAGCATCTCGATCCTCGCACCGACATTTTTTCGCTCGGCGTGATGATCTACGAAATGGCGACGGGACGGCGGCCGTTTCAGGGCGGCAGCACCGCATCTACGCTTTCCGCCATTCTTCGAGATGCACCTCGATCCATTGGGGAGATCCGTCGGGAGCTTCCTCCCCATCTCAATCGCATCGTGCAGCGTTGCCTGGTCAAGGATCCCGACCGTCGCTACCAAACCGCGCTCGATTTAAGAAACGAGCTCGATCTGCTGCGTGATGAAGGAAAAAAACCTGGTGTGGCGAGGGGCCAAGAAGGCCCGAAGCGTATCGTCGTGCTTCCATTCGAGAATCTTGGCAGCGGCGACGACGCGTTCTTTTCTGCCGGCATCACCGAGGAGATCACCAGCCGCCTTGCTGCAGTGAGCGGCCTCGCCGTTCTTTCCCGAACCACCGCCGTTCAGTACAACCGTGCCGGGAAGACGTTGAAACAAGTGGGCACCGATCTGGGTGTCGAGTACGTACTCGAAGGCACGGTGCGATGGGCGAAGAAAGGCGATTCGAGCAAAGTGCGCGTCACACCCCAGCTCATTCGCGTGTCCGACGATTCGCATCTCTGGGCGGACCGTTACGATCGTGATCTCGACGACATCTTCGAAGTGCAGTCCGAGATCGCCGAGCGCGTGGTGAAAGAGCTGGGGGTGAGCCTGCTCGAACCCGAGCGCAAGGCAGTCAACGCGAAGCCCACCGAGAACATGGAAGCGTATCAGGCGTATCTCCGCGGTCTCGATTACGGAAGCCGCCCGGATTACTCGCCGGTTATCTTCCAAACCGCCATCCGCATGTTCGAACGAGCGGTTGAGCTGGACCAGAACTTCGCCCTCGCTCAGGCAAAGCTGGCCTACTTTCACTCCCAGCTCTACTTTTTTGGCTATGACCGAAGCGATGGGCGACTCAAGTTGGCGAAGGAAGCAGCAGAGCGCGCGTTAGCCCTGGCGCCCAATCTACCCGAAGCCCGAAGGGCTCTTGGCAAGTATTACTACGCAGGCCATCGGGACTACGCGTCCGCGATTCGCGAGTACGAAACGGTCTTGCGGGATAACCCGAATCAGGCCGACGTGCTCGTGGATCTTGCCGCCGCCTATCGCCGGATGGGCCAAATGGAAAAGGCGATCGAAATCTTTTCCCAAGCCGAAGCGCTGGAGCCCCTCAATGCCAATCCGCCCTTCGAAGTGGGGGTGAGTTGCGGTTATCTCCGCCGTTTTGCCGACGCGGAAGCAGCCTTTCGGCGCTCCAGCGCCAAAGCTCCCGATCAATGGATGGCTCTCGCCATGGAAGCGGTGAATCGCATGCGCGGGTGGGGGGATCTGACGGCGGCTCGCGAACTGCTGGTGACGTCCGGGGCCATGAAAATCGAGTATGCCCCGCAGGAACCGGTGTGGCTCACCCTCAACATGTACCAGCGAGACTGGGGCGCTATCCTGTTCTGGCTGGATAACTGGACGGGCGATATTTCGGAAAGCCAGTTCGTCCTTCTCGCTGCCGATCAAGTGCGCGGTCTCATTTATCGTTTCATGGGGGAAATGGATACTGCCGAGAAATGCTACAAGCGCGCCCTGGAACGGTTGCGGACCCTCATCGCATCGCGTCCCGAGGATCATCGCTTGCATATCGCGATCGCCGCGGTGCATGCGGGTTTGGGTCAGAGGGAAGATGCGCGCCGAGAGGCGGAGGAAGCGGTTCGCCTCATGCCCTACACCAAAGACGCAATGGTGGCGCCGGTTATCGAGTTCGATCAGGCCATCATCCAAGCTCAAGTCGGGGATTTCGAGGCGTCGATCGACCGGTTCGAGCACCTACTGCGCATCCCATCCTGGACCTCGCGAAACGTGTTGCGCCTTGATCCGCGGCTGGATCCGCTTCGGGACCATCCACGCTTTCAGAAATTAATTCAGGAAGAGGACGTCCCGCTGTGACCGACATCTTCCGCGACATCAACGTTCCGGAGAGCTTCAAGTGCCCGCAGATCGGGCTTTTCGTCGCCCAACTTGACGATCAGAACCGGCGGTTGCTTGAGGATTTGAAGGACATCACGCCCGCAGAGCTCGAATGGCAATCGGCTTCCGGGATGAATACGATCGGCATGCTGATCGCGCACATTGCTTTGGTCGAGGCGTGGTGGATGCATGTGGGCCCCCTCGCCAAGGGAAGCACCGACGCGGCCGCGGAGCCCTTGCCCAGTATCCTTGGTATCGGGTTCAAAGACGATGGGATGCCGATCGAACGAGACGGTGGCCGGCCGCCACAGATCCTCGCCGGCAAGGACATCGCCTTTTACGAGGACCTGTTGCAGAAGGCCAGGAACTTTACGAAAGAAGTTACCGTTTCAATGGTGCATAAAGACCTGGACCGCACTGGTTCTCTCAAACGACGCGATGGTTCCAATGCCACCTACACGGTGCGATGGGTGCTCTATCACGTGCTCGAGCATGAAGCGGCGCATTACGGCCAGATCGGTCTCATTCGGCATCAATATCGGAACGCCAACCCTAAATCTGCCTAGTCGCCCACTTCCCGCTTGACCGTGATCGGTTTGGGATAGGTGATTGGTCCCAGATCCGTGTCGATCGTAGGAGTGAAGTCGAGCCGCACTAGCTTCGAATGACCCTCGACGCCGGCCAACGACAGCCCCAAATCGAACATGTCCTCTGCGTTGTGCTGGTACATCTCGTACGCGTTGAACGAGATCGGCACCGCTACATCCACGTCGTTCCCAGGCGGGAACGCGTAGGTTGAATCCAAGTTGCCGTCGAGAAGCTTGTTGTCTTCGAGATACAAGGACCACGCCATTTTGATCATTTTTGCCGTTACAGAATTCGATGACGGGTTCTCAGCTTTCAAGTGGACGGTCAACCCGAGCGGCACGTTTTTCGCCAATACGGCCGAGCTCAGCTTGGTGACGTCGGTCACGCTGAGATCCGTGTACGATTTTTTTCCCAGCACGGTCACTCCGGCAACACGTACATCGCTGATGCGATCGAAGCTGAACTTCACCTGACTCAGCGCGGCCGTTTGTTTGAAGGCCGCGCAACCCCAAACGGACGCTGCCACTACCATCGGTATCGCTATCCATCGTGCCTTCATGAATGAATCTCTCCTATCAAGCGTCGAGAGCCGCGTCCGCTTTTGCGGCCCAGATGAAATCACTTTCGGTAAGCCCGTCGATTTTGTGCGTCCACACCGCGAGCCGCACCAATCCCCACGCGAGGTAAATATCCCCGTGATGTCCTTCCGCCTCGGACATCTCTCCCACCCGTTTCACGAACTCCAGCGCGGGACGAAATCCTTTGAAGCGATACTCCTTCTCCAAATGATGTTCATCCACCAAGCGCCAGTCGTTTCCAATCTCCCGGCAAAGAGCCCGTAGCTCTTCGCCATGGAGAGGCGCGACCCCCCCTCGACAGGGGACGCAATGCTTGCCGGCCAGCCGTTCTTCGCTCATCAGTATCTCCTCGCCCCGGACACTATACTTCCCCGGAACCCGGGATGACTCCATCGCCGCAACCCTATATAATTCCGGCAAGTTAACCCTGATCGCCGGCCTTGGGAAACGGCTTCAGGGAGACCCTGGGGCCCGCCCGCAGGTTGCTAGCATAACCTAATATAGATCAAGGAGTTAGAATGGCAGAAGACGCCGTGGATCGGGTCAAGCCAGCCGCAATCGAAGACGAGATGCGCACCGCGTATCTCGACTACTCGATGTCGGTCATCGTGAACCGGGCTATCCCCGATTCGCGAGACGGATTGAAGCCCGTGCAGCGCCGGATCCTGGTCGCGATGAACGACCTCAATCTGGCTCCCGATCGTCCCTACCGAAAGAGCGCCAAGATCACCGGCGACGTTACCGGCAACTATCACCCGCATGGAACCTCAGCGGTGTACGACGCCATGGTGCGGCTCGCTCAGGAATTTTCACTGCGTTATCCGCTTGTCGACGGGCAAGGTAACTTCGGTTCGATCGATGGTGACTCGGCGGGCGCTGAACGATACACCGAAGCGCGGCTCTCCCCGATCGGCATGGAGATGTTGGCCGACATCGAGCGCCAGACCGTCGATTTCCGTCCCAACTATGAGAACGTGCGGGACGAGCCGGTGCTTTTACCGGGGCGTTTTCCAAACCTGCTTTGTAATGGCGCGAGCGGGATCGCGGTGGGTATGGCCACCAACATTCCGCCCCACAACTTGAATGAGATTGCGGACGCGGTATCGGCAGTGATCGACAATCCCGACATCACCGACGAGGAAATTCTGGAAATCGTCCCCGGTCCGGATTTCCCCACCGGCGGCATCATCATGGGTTGGGATGGCATTCGCAGCGCCTATACCACCGGCCGCGGGCTCATCAGCGTCCGCGCGCGGGCCACGATCGAGGTGCTTGCGAACGAGCGTGAAGTGATCGTCGTCACCGAGATTCCGTACCAGGTCAACAAATCGCAGCTCCTGGAGAAGATCGCCGAGCTGGTGCGCGAAGGCTCCATCGCCGGTGTTTCCGACTTGCGGGATGAATCGGATCGAAACGGTATTCGTATCGTGATCGAGCTCAAGAAGGACGCGGCCAGCCAGGTCATCCTGAATCAGCTCTTCAAGCACACCCAAATGCAGCAGACCTTCGGCGCGAACTTGCTGTCTCTGGTCGGCAGCCGCCCCGAAACGCTCACGCTGAAGCAGATGATTCGCGAGTTCGTGGCCCACCGCCGCGACGTGATTATCCGCCGCACGCGGTTCGATCTCTCCGAGGCCCAGAAGCGGGCCCACATTTTGGAAGGCTTGCGGATTGCGCTCGAGAACATCGACGCAATCGTGCAGCTCATCAAGGCGAGCAAGGATCCGGCCGAGGCCAAACAAGGCCTCATCAGTCAGTTTGGTCTATCGGATGTGCAAGCCCAAGCCATCCTCGACATGCGCCTGGGCCGGCTCACCGGTCTCGAGCGCGACAAGATCGAAGCCGAATACGCCGATCTCATGAAGCTCATCGCGGAGCTGGAAGCCATTCTCGCCAGCGAGAAGCGGGTGATGGAAATCATCCAAGCCGACATGATGGATTTGAAAGCCAAGTACGGCGATCGCCGGCGCACGGAAATCCGAGCGGCGGAGGGCCAGTTCTCGATCGAGGACCTGATTGCCGAAGAAGACATGGTGGTGACGCTCAGTCACCTCGGTTACATCAAGCGGCTGCCGGTGAACACGTATCGCCGCCAGCGGCGTGGCGGCCGGGGCATCACCGGCCAATCCACGCGCGAGGATGATTTCGTCGAACACCTCTTCGTGGCCTCCACGCACGACTATGTGCTCGTGTTCACGAACCTGGGTCGCGTGTACTGGCTCAAGGTGCACGAGATCCCATCGGCCGGCCGTACCGCAAAGGGCAAGGCGGTGGTGAACCTCGTGCAGTTCCGGGGCGGCGAGCGCATTGCGTCCGTGGCCTCGGTACGGGAATTCGATCCCAATCATTACCTGCTCTTCGTAACCAAGAAGGGTCAGGTCAAGAAGACGCCGCTCACCGCCTACAGCAATCCGCGTCGGGATGGCATCATTGCCATTGGTCTGGATGAAGGCGATGAGATCATCGATGTCGCGTTGACGGATGGAAAACGCGAGGTCGTGATCGCCAAGAAGCTCGGGAAAGCGATACGTTTCAACGAGCGGATGGTGCGGCCGATGGGACGATCGGCGCATGGCGTGCGCGGCGTGACGCTTGAAGACGACGACGTAGTGGTGGGGATGGTCGTGCTGCAGCGCGAGGGCGCGGAGATCCTGGCCGTGACACAGAACGGTTACGGGAAGCGGAGCGCCGTGGATGATTATCGGGTGACGGGTCGCGGCGGTAAGGGCGTGATCACGATCAAGGCCTCCGACCGTAACGGGCCTCTCATGTCCATCCACGAGGTGCTGCCCCAAGACGAGCTCATGATCACCACTCGTAACGGGATCGTGATCCGGCTCCCCATCGGAGGCATCTCGCTCCTGGGCCGGAACACACAAGGCGTTCGTCTCATCAACCTGGAGCCGGGGGATGCGGTGGCGGACGTAGCGCGTCTCATCAGCGACGATGAAGCGGTGGCCGGAGTCGCATCTTCGGCGGGTGACGACAGCGCCACGGAGCTCCCGATCATGCCTGACGAAACGTCTGAAGACGAGATCGACGAGGGAGATCCTGGCGAGTGATCCCGAAAAGGCGGGAGGAAGACGTTCGGGTCTCGGATTCGACGGTCCGGCGCCTTTCCGCCTACTACCGTGTGCTGGCCGAGTTCGTCGAGCGCAAGCAGTCGACAATCTCGTCCTACGATCTCGCCCAAGGCTCCGGGGCCACACCGGCGCGGGTGCGTAAAGACCTCTCAACATTTGGCCAGTTCGGAAAGCGCGGGACGGGGTACGACCCGCGCCAACTGCTAAACGAGATCCGTTCCATTTTGGGACTGGACCGCAAATGGCGAGTAGGTTTGGTAGGCGCGGGCAACCTGGCTCACGCTCTGGTTGCCTACAAAGAATTCGAGCGCGAAGGATTCGCGATCGAAGCAGTTTTTGACAATGATCCTGCCAAGATCGGGCAGCTATGGGGTAAACTCGTAGTCGAACCGATGGAGAGGCTCGGTTTTCTAATCAGGGAACGCAAGCTCACCATTGGGATCATCGCCACCCCGGCGGGGGCGGCGCAGGACGTGGCAGAGCGGCTGGTGAGCGCGGGCATTCAGGGCATCCTCAACTTTGCCCCTCGCAAGCTCACCGTGCCGGATCACGTGACACTTAAAAACGTCAATCTGGCTATCGAGCTGGAAGGTCTCTCCTTCGCCTTGAAATAGGCAGAGGTCCTGAGCGTGCCCCAAAACATCTTCTCCGATTTTCTTCGTTTCGCGGGTTGGTCGTTCGCGTTCGGTGTGGCGTTCGTGCAAATGGGAGCGTTCTATTTCTTGGAACGCCCACGCTTGAACGGTGATCCAAATCCACTTCGACGCTCCATCCTCTCCGCCGTTCTCCGCGGCGCAATTCCCGGAACGCTGACCGCGCTGCTTGCGTTCGGGCTCTGGGTTCCCAATGTATGGTCGCAAGTGCATTGGGAGGTCCTGATCGCGCTCGAGATCATGCTCGGGCTCGTCGCTATCGAGGTGGGGTTGGCCTCAGTCGCCATTCGCGCGTCGCTCATGAGCGTGACGCACTTGCCCCAGAAGCAAGCACGCTTGGGCCTGTTCATGATCCGTGCCGGCATGCTCACCATCGGCTGGATCTACGCCTGGGCGTTTGCCACGCGCATGCCACGCGGCCCGGGAGAAACACTGCTCGCCGTGTCGCTCTTGGGTGCGGCGTTAATTGCGTTGGGACTCAACCGTGCGGGTGACGTCCCCGTCCAGAGCTTCGACCGCCTCATCGACGAGTAGTCGAGCGTTCATCGAACGCAGAACGACAGCGGTTATTGCGATCCGACCAAAGTCGAATACCATCGCGATCAGAAACCACATCGAAGACAACTCCCTTCCCAACACTTGCGCAATGGCAAGAAAGGGAAGAATGCTGTACCCGCACAAAATTCGGACGGGAAGCTGCGCAACCGCAACGACGATAATCCAACGGGAACGTAAGACAAGGAGCGTTGCCGAGAGGAGAAGCGAGAGCAGAAACGCACTCTCCATCAAGCGCAGCGCTAAAAACAGGAAGTTGAAACTACCTGATTTGATACCCCGCCAGAAAGCCCACATGTCCGGAGCGCCTTGGACGAATGTCAAAAGGTCGATGAGAGCAAAACATAGAAAAACGACAAAACCAGTAATCGATAAGAACCTCCGGCGAGACATGCCTGCGAGTAAACCACCGAGCATGCCTTGGATCAACCGTCGGATATAATTGAAATGGACGCAGAGAAAGAAAGATGGGGAACAGGGCTTCCGGTTTAGGTAATTACAATGGTAAAGAACCAAAGCCATCGCCCAAGGCTTTTCCTTCTTCCAGCCATTCTCATCTTGCTGTCTGGATGTAATGAATCGCCCGATCCACAATCGACGCCTGCAGATCTACGCATAAATGGTTCTGAATTCAAGATTTCCGATGATCCTTCGATCAAGGCCGTTCTAGCTGCCTCGGAGCAAATCTACACGAGGAGTTGTTCGGCCGACGCCACACTGAGCCGCCTTGAGTCCAACGAGTGGGTGAATCTGGGTCCATTCTGGTACGCAACGTGTGACGGTCCGATTGTCGCGATTCCACTTAAGCCTGGGGAATTTCAGGAATACCCGCCCCTTACCCCCAAATCAATGAACATGGTGCCGGGAACTTATCGATTCGAAGCCTATGTATATTTGGATTCCACGCTCCATGAAAGCGTGCAGTTAACATCTCATTCTTTTGATCTTATCCAATGAGTTAAACGCTCCGTCTGGTTGGGTCCCAGATGTGCTTGTGTTGTTGCATTTGGAACCGCACCGGCAAGCGATCCTCGAGAATCCAGGACGCGAGATCTTCGTAACTAAGCTCGCCGAACACCGGCGAGAAGAGCACGGTATGACGCGAAGCGAGATCGCGACCACGCACCGTTTCGCGCGACCATTCGTAATCGAATCGATCCGCGATCACGAACTTGATCTCCCCGCTTTCCGGTAAGCGTTCGAGGTTCTCCCAGTGCATCTTGTGCGTTTCACCACTTCCCGGGCACTTTACGTCCAAAATGATCCGCACCCCTTCGGGCACCACCGAAATATCGCGGTGGCCTCCGGTCTCCATCATCACTTCGAAGCCTTCACCTAAAAGCCGGCGGCACAGTTCGGGCGTTTCTTTCTGGAGCAACGGCTCGCCACCGGTGATCTCGACCAGCGAACACCCGAAGGACCGCACGCGGGCGAGCACATCTTCCATCTCCATGGGCGCGCCCTCGGTGAACGCATACTCGGTGTCGCACCAGCGGCAACGTAAATCGCAGGCGGTGAGCCGCACGAACACGCACGGCCGGCCGGCCTGGCTGGATTCGCCCTGGATGGAATGGAAGATTTCGGTGATTTTCATGGCCTAATCGGGGAGTCCGCCTTCGCCTTACCGCGCGAGTATAATGCCTTCCTCCTCGACAAAACTGCGATTGCAGCCCCAACGGAGGTGGGATGGACACCCGTGAGTTCCGAGACGCCGGCCACCGGCTGGTCGATCTATTGGCCGATTTCCTAGACACCGCCCTAGACCGGCCGTTGTTCCCGCATATCGATCCGAGTGCAATGACCCAGCTGTTCGATGAGCCGCTCCCCACCGAGCCCTCCTCGCTGGACGCCGTGATCGACGAGGTCGAGGCAAAGGTGCTTCCCAACGCCACCCAGCTCAGCCATCCCGGTTATTTCGGGTTGATCACCCCGAGTCCGCTGCCGGCGGGAATTCTTGGAGACCTCGTCGCCTCCGCACTCAACCAGAACCTTGGGGTCTACAGCATTGGCCCCGCCGCGATTGCGATGGAGCGCCGCACCGTTCGCTGGCTGACCGACCTGGCCGGATATGGACCGGAAGCGGGTGGGAACCTCGCCAGCGGCGGGACCATGGCGAACTTCATCGCCCTCAAGCTGGCCCGTGACGCGGTCACGAACGATCGCGCGCAACACGACGGCGTTCGCGGCGAGTGGGCGGTCTACTCTTCCGAGGAACGCCACGTATCGGTGGACAAGGCGGTGGATGCCGTGGGGTTGGGGCGCACTCGCTTGCGCGCCCTCCCCACCGATGATCGGCTCGAACTCCGCATCGACGCCCTCGAGGCGGCGATCGAGAAAGACAAGCGTGAAGGGATTCGCCCGCTTTGCATCGTGGCCATGGCCGGGAGCACCAATACCGGGTCGGTAGATGCCTTGGCCACGTTGCGCAAGATCGCCGACCGCGAGGGGGCGTGGCTCCACGCCGATGCCGCGTACGGAGGCGGCATGTTGCTTTCCAAAGAACATCCAGGGGTTTTGAATGACCTCGCGCTTGCGGATTCGATCACGATAGATCCTCACAAGTGGTTTTACGCTCCTCTCGACGCGGGGGCGATTCTGGTCCGCGATGCGCGCCGGCTCACCCACTCGTTTGGGATGAAGCCCGCATATCTCACCGACCCCATTGACGAGGGACAGCGCTACGATTACTACGTGCACGGGTTCGAACAATCGCGGCGTTTCCGGGGGCTCAAGGTGTGGATGGCGATGAAGCGATACGGGACAAACGAGCTGGGCCGCTGGATCGATGCCAACATCGCTCAGGCCGAACGGCTTTACACGCTTGTCTCCGGGCATCCGGACTTCATTCCCGCAGTGGCACCTCGCATGTCCGCCATGTGCCTGCGTTATGCACCGAACGGGCTCGAAGAACCCGAGAGCGCCGAACTTCATGCTGCGGTGGCGAGAAAGGTGGAGGAGAGCGGGCGATTCTGGATTTCCACCACTGTGCTGAAGGGACGAACGTGGTTCCGTGTGAACCCGGTCAACATTCGCACCCGGCTCGAGCACATGGACGAGCTGTTCGACCTGTTGGTCGAGTTGTGCGCCAAAGAGCGCGTGAATGCTTGAGAAGGAGTATTGAATATGCGCATTGGAGTGCTTGGTTCTGGAGACGTGGGACGCGTTTTGGGGACGGGGTTAGCTGGGCTCGGCCACGACGTTAAGTTGGGATCTCGGGATCCTGGCCAGGACAAGCTCAATGCATGGTCGAAGGAAGCGGGGCCGAAAGCATCCACCGGCACGTTCGCCGAGGCGGCCGCATTTGGAGAGATCGTCATCCTCGCCACGTTATGGACTGGAACGAAGAATGCGCTCGATCTGGCCGGGACAAAGAACCTGGACGACAAGGTGCTGATCGACGCCACGAACCCACTCGATTTCTCCGGCATGCCGCCGACGTTATCGGTCGGGGGAAAGGATTCCGCCGGAGAGCAAGTACAACGCTGGGTCCCCGGCGCGCACGTGGTGAAGGCATTCAATTCGGTTGGAAACGCGCACATGGTGAAGCCGTCCTTTCCTGGCGGCCCACCCGACATGTTCATTTGCGGAAACGATGACGGCGCGAAGGCGAGCGTCACCGGACTCTGCAAAGAATTGGGGTGGTCGGTGATCGACATGGGCGGCATCGAAAGCTCGCGCTACCTCGAACCGCTCGCGATGATATGGATCTTGCACGCCATCCAGACCCGCAGCTCGAACCATGCGTTCAAACTGCTGAAGAAGTAATGACGCGACCGCTGGCGTTGGCTTTATTGCTCGTCAACGTTTGGGCAACGGCTGCCGGCGCGTGGGGAGCAGACGGTCATCGTGTCATCGGCGAGATCGCTTGGCAGAGCCTCGATCCGGCCACGCGCGACAAAGTGAAGACGCTCCTCCCTCAAGGCCGATATCAAACGCTGAGTGAAGCGGGAGTGTGGGCGGACCGCGAGGCACGCGGGAAAAAGGCCTATGCCTGGCTCCAACCATTGCACTACATCGATTTGGATCCCAAGGCGACTCAAGTGGTGGTGGATTCGATCAATTGTCCCAATGGGAACTGCGTCATCGAAGCTATCCCGCGCTTTGCGCGCGTACTGGAAGAGTCGAACTCCACCCGTGATGCCCGCATCGAAGCGGTCCGCCTGCTCGCTCACTTCATCGGCGATGTGCATCAGCCCCTGCACGTCGCGTTTGCCGACACATGCGGTGGGTGCACGGTGCACCTGCAAACCCCGGGCGGTCGGATGACGCTGCACGAGTTGTGGGATGTGGAGGTGTTGAAGGAAGACTTGAGGCGCCGGTATGACAACCCGGAAGCGCCCGAGCAAAGCGACGAGGACATCCTGACCAAGGACGTCACGCCCCATTGGCGGCTTCTCGCACGCGAGTTGATGCGGACCGAAACGAATAAAATAGAGAGGATTGAGACAAAGAACGGCACGTCCACGGATTGGAACACGGAAGCGGTCCCCCCCGATATCGACGTTCGAGCCTGGGCGACTGAGTCGCTTCGACTCTCTCAAATGTCCCTGTTTCACGTTTCCGGAGATATTTCGGACGCTTACGTGGATCAAGCCATTCCCGTGATGGAAAAAAGACTTCGTGAGGCAGGCGTTCGCCTGGCCGCGGTCCTTCAAGAAGTTTTCTCGGATCAACGCCTCTTCTCCAAAGGAGCTCCATGAGCACGACCAACGATCCTACCCGGCCCCGCATGGCTCCCATGGAGATGAGCCCGGCTGTCTTTCGCCGGCTGGGCCATCGCGCTGTGGACGCGATGGCGGATTTGCTCGCCTCGTTGGCGGAGCGGCCGGTCACCACCGCCGAAACCGCCCCGCAGATTCGGAAGCGTCTGGGGGAGCGTTCCTTGCCTGCCCGCGGAGAAGATGCGGAACGCACCCTCGATGCTGCGCTGGAGCTCATGACCGAGCATTCACTTTTTATTGGTCATCCACGGTTCATGGGGTACATCACGTCGTCAGCGGCTCCGATAGGCGCGCTAGCCGATTTCATTGCCGCCTCGGTGAACCCGAATCTTGGCGGCTGGCCGCTCTCACCCATGGCGTCGGAAATCGAAGCCCAGACCATCAATTGGATTGCGGAATTTCTGGGTTTTCCCGTGCCTGCAGGAGGCATTCTGGTCTCGGGCGGAAACATGGCCAACTTCATCGGGTTCTGGACGGCGCGCCGCCACAAGCTGGAATGGAACGTGCGCAAAGACGGTGTCTACGGTAGTGGTGCGCATCGGCCGCGCGTTTATACATCGGAAGAAACGCATACGTGGATTCAGAAAGCTGCCGATCTGAGCGGCCTGGGGACCGATTGCATTCGTTGGATTCCCACCGGCAATGATTTGCGCATGGATGTGTCTGCGTTAAGGCAACAAGTGGAAACGGATCGTGCCGCCGGAGACTTCCCATTCCTGGTGATCGGAAATGGCGGCACGGTGAGCACCGGCGCGATCGATCCATTGCCGGAGATCGCGGATCTGGCCAAAGAATTGAACCTTTGGTTTCACGTGGATGGTGCGTACGGCTCTCCGGCTGCCGCCCTGGCCGACGCGCCGCCGGATCTGAAGGGGTTGAGTCGGGCGGATTCGGTGGCGATCGATCCGCACAAATGGCTTTACAGTCCACTCGAGGCCGGATGTGTTCTCGTTCGAAGTGCGAAGCATCTCCGCGACACCTTCAGCTATCATCCGCCCTACTATCCCGACGCAGATCCTGCACCCGATGCGCCGCCTATGTTTCACGAGCTGGGACCGCAGAACTCGCGCGCCTTCCGTGCGCTCAAGGTGTGGATGGGATTCCGGCAGGTGGGCCGCGACGGCTACGTGCAAATGATGGGCGAGGATATCTCGCTTGCTCGCGCACTTCATGAACGGGTGAGCGCGCAGGAGGAGCTGGAACCCGGGACGCAGAATCTCAGTATCACCACGTTCCGGTTCGTGCCCGCCGATCTTCGCGAGAAGGGTCCGCAAGCGAGCACGTATCTGAACGATCTCAATCGCGAGATCGTGGCCCGGTTGCAGCAGGGCGGCAAGGTGTACATCACCCATGCGGTGGTGAAGGGAACCTATCTCCTTCGCGCGTGCGTGGTAAATTTCCGTACCTCGCTTTCCGACATCGAAGCGGTTCCGGCGCTCGTGCTCGAAGCGGGACGGGAGATCGATCGCACACTGAGGCCAGCCTCCCTCCGCAGCACGACATCCGCCACGTCATGAACCCGAAGCGCGAGGTCATCTATTCGGTAACCGTGCACGTGAACGAGGGTGCAGTGACCGAATGGACGGACTGGATGTTGGAGGCACACATCCCGGAAGTCATGGCGACTGGATGTTTCGAAGCTTATGAAATGCGCCGGCAACTCGAGCCTCGGACGGCCGGACGCAAAACGTTCGAGATCCGGTACCTTTGTCCATCGATGGAGGCATACCAGCGCTATCAATCGGAACATGCCCCGCGTCTTCAGGCCGCGCACACAGCGGAATTCAGCGGACGCTTCGAGGCAAGCCGGAAACTTCTTGGATCCATGGAGACAAAATGATGGAACGCGTTACTGAACCCGAGCTCATGGATGAAGACGAACAGGCCAAGGCGTACGCGGAAGCGGATTTCGAGGAAGCGCACAGCCGGTTCATTGCACTATTTCAGGAACACTTTCCGGACGTAACCGACGGAACCGTTTTGGATTTAGGGTGCGGCCCCGGCGACATCACGTTCCGTTTCGCACGGGCGCATCCTCGCGCGTCTGTCCATGGCGTGGATGGCTCTGACGCAATGCTCCATTACGGGCGTGTGGCGCTAGCGCAGGATCCCCAACTTGCCCGCCGCGTGCAGCTCATCACCGGATTCCTTCCCGGCGCCGCACTCCCGCAATCATCCTACGATGCGGTGATTTCCAATAGCCTGTTGCATCACCTTCACGACCCGTCGGTGATGTGGGATTCAGTTCGTAAGTTTGCCGCCAAAGGTTCGCCCGTGTACGTGATGGATCTCATGCGTCCGGAGTCGGATAGTGAAGTCGACCGATTGGTGGAGACCTATGCCGGCAGCGAACCCGAGGTGTTGAGGCGCGACTTTCAGGCTTCGCTCAAGGCCGCGTTCACGCTGAGCGAAGTGAAAGACCAACTCCGGAACGCGGGGTTGGGCCACCTCAACGTGAAACCCGTGAGCGATCGCCATCTCCTCGTGACCGGTCGCGCATGATCGATCGCCTGTTCACTTACGGAACGCTCGAAATCCCCAGCGTGGTCAAACGCGTGTTGGGCCGCGACCTCGAAGGAGAACCAGCCGTTCTTTATGGCTATGCGCGTTTTCTTGTTCGGGGCGAGTGCCACCCGGGGATCGTGGAACGGGAGGGGGCCTCGGTTTCCGGAACCCTGTACCGAGGAGTAGATGCTGCCTTGTTCTCGCGCCTGGATCGCTACGAGGGCGATGAGTATAAGAAACGTATCGTGGAGATCCTAACGTCCACTGGTGCACCCCAAGTTGCGTACACCTACACCTGTCTGGCCGGAATGCTGAGCGAAGCTCCGTGGGACCCAAATGTTTTCATGCGCGATCACCTACAGGATTTTCTTACCTCTCGAGCCCCCTATTTCGAATAATTTCTGGCGCAGCCCCTCTGCGAAGAATTAATATGCCTCTCTCACCTCGGGGGCTGGTTCAAACGGCATGCGTTTTTTTTCAAAACGTCTTACTAGCTTCATCACCCTCTGTTTAACCCTGCTCTGTTCAACCCCGCAATGGCCCACTGCGTCCTTCGCCTCGGATCCCGAACCTGTCGCCTCGGATCCCGTATTCAACCGCGACCTTCCTCGAGACAGTGAGCTCCTCCTTCTTAAGGGTGAGGAGACGTATCGAACCGGACAGTTCCTTGGCACCTGGAGACACATGTTGTTCTTGAAGACCTTTGACCCGGGGCAGGGCCGGTATCAGACCGAACAGATCGCGTTCGATCAAATCACCAAGGTGCAATGGATACAGCATCATCGATCATTTACCTATCCGGTCGGTCTCGGTCTTTTAATGGGTGGTATTGGCGCTCTCGCCGGTTACAACAGTGTGAATACCAGACAAATTGGTGATTACGATTATCCAGACCAGCGTGGACAAGCGGCGCTTGTCTTTGGCGTGACCGGTTTTGCGGTCGGTTTTCTGATCGGGGCGGGGATTGCTCCGCAAAGGCGCACCGCAACTACCGTCTGGGCTCGAAACTAACCCTCTGAGTACACCACCCACGAATCCGGCGTTTCCCAGAGTCGCACGGCGGCTAGCCTCGCTCGGCCTTCGGTGGCCTTGGCCACCGACTCCACCATCCCCCGGTAAAACCATTCCGCGATGGCTTCCGCGGTGGGATTCACGCGGTCGAAGGGGGGTATTTCGTTAAGGTTCTGGTGGTCCACCCGCGCCACCAGCGGGGCAAGGATGCGGTCCAGCTCCGCGAAATCGATCAAGAGCTTCTGCCGGTCCAGGGTGTCCCCGCGGACCGCGATCTCAACCCGGTAATTGTGGCCGTGGTTCCGGGCGCAAGGGCCCTCGTAATCGCGCAGGGCGTGAGCCGCGCTGAATTCCACGCTCTTCTGGACTTCGTACATCCTCATACCTCTGTGGAAAACCGGATCTTACCACTCACCCAGTAGCACGGACTCGGACCACGCCGTATGATAGAAACACTTCGCCAAGACGCCCCCTGCCGGATAGAAAGGACGCCTTTGGATCTGTTCAGCTCGCTACCCAACCCCCTGCTCACCCGTCCCTTTGCGGTGATCGATTTCGAAACGACAGGACTCTATCCTGCGGTCGGCGATGAAATCTGCGAAGTGGGCGTGGTACGCATGGAGAACGGCGAGATCGTCCAGGAATATTCGCGGCTCGTGAACCCCTGCCGGGCTATGGACCCCGCCGCCATTCAGGTGAGCGGTATCACGATGGAGATGGTGGAGGTCGAGCCCAAGTTCGAAGAGATCGTGGACGATTACCTCCCTTACTTTCAGGATGCCGTGATCGTCGCCCACAACGCCGAGTTCGATATGGCGTTCTTGCAATCCAAGTTGGTGAAGATGAAGCGGCCTCAGCTGCCCAATGCTGTGCTCGACACGCTCGAGCTGGCCCGCGCCTTCGACGAGACCGGCCCCTACACGCTGGGGATTCTCGCCAATCGCATGGGCGTTCTCGACAAACAAATTCACCGCGCGCTCGAAGATGCGCGCATGGCCGCTCAGGTTCTGCGCCGGTTCTTGGACGAGTACCACAAGCGCGGCCAGGACGAGCTATCGCGGTTACCCGGATTCCGGAACAGCTACCAGTTCTCGATTGATGGGCCGGAGCGGGGCGAGGACAACAGCTTCGAATCGGTCGTGGAATCGATCCGGAAAGCGATCGAGGCCAAGCAGGATCTGGAGATCTCCTACACCGGCGGACGCAACACGAGCTGGCGCCGGGTCACGCCATGGCAAATCAAAGGCATGAGCCTTCGCGGTTACTGCCATCTTCGCCAGGAAGAACGCGATTTTCGCCTCGACCGGATCATCGAGTGTCACACCGTGCTCGAGAACCCCGGCCCGCTCAGCCTGCCGCTTTAATACTCAACTCCCTGGAGTATTCTCGAACGTCACGTGTCCCGACGCCACATCGTAAACAGCGACGACGATCTTCAGATTTCCGGCCGCGACGCGCTCCTTCAAAAATGGCGCGGCGTGCGATAGCTCTTTCGCCGCCCGCTGCGCATTCAAGAGCACCGCATTGTGAAGCGGATCGCCGGGCATCCTCTTGGCTTCGGCAATCACCGGGGCAATGGGTTTGGTCAAAGCCGGAATGTGCCCGCCTTCCGCGTGGCCGGACATCGCCGCCTGCACCGCACCGCATGTCTCGTGTCCCATGACCACGATGAGCCGGGTGCCGAGATGCTCCACCGCGTACTCGATGCTGCCCAGGACCGTATTGTTGACCGTGTTTCCCGCCTCGCGGACCACAAAGAGATCTCCCAGTCCCTGATCGAAAACGATCTCCGGAGGAACCCGGGAATCGGAACAGCTCAAGATGATTGCGAAAGGATGCTGACCGGAAGCCAGGCTCGTCCGTCGCTCCGAGGTTTGATCGGGATGGATAGCTTCCTGCTCAGCGTAACGGTCATTCCCCGCTCTGAGACGTAACAGCCCTTCGGCCGCACTGACGCTCTCCTCGCTTGTCGTGGCGGAGTGAGACCCAGGCGGGTTCCCCATCCCCCACATGGGGGCAAGGATCGACGTCAGGACGACGACAACGAAACAAACCGGCTTGATTCGATCTGTCATGGCACCTCAGATACCCATGAGCTCAGAACTTTACTACCCCGGAGATTTGCACCGAATATCCTCGTGTCATCGGCGCCGTCCGCCGCCACCACCACGCATACCGCCCCGAGATCCGCCCCGGGACCCGCCGTAGCTGTTGGCTCTCGAGTTCCCGGTTTGCCGCGACTTGTAGTCGCGATTGAGGTCGTTCATCGTGCCCGAAGAGGGCTTGCTCTTATGAACGGTGGGTTGCTGCGACGCTCCGGGGCGATCACTCGTTCCCGCGCTCGGGCGATCGCTTGTTCCAGCGGTAGGCCGGTCACCCGTCCCCGCGGTGGGTCGATCGCCGTTGGATGGCAGCTGCGACGGCCTGTCGCCACCCGCATTGTTCCAGTTGTTACCG
>Ga0207675_100001979_pt1 | contig 20426 bp, 17 predicted proteins | sample KBSSwiS42_FD_184305 | JGI IMG/M metagenome (GOLD analysis project Ga0207675, IMG submission 184305) | Switchgrass rhizosphere microbial communities from Kellogg Biological Station, Michigan, USA - KBS Switchgrass S4-2 (SPAdes) (version 2) | ecosystem: Host-associated > Plants > Roots >...
CCTCGAGCTCGATGCGAAGCACGGTTCGTTGAGCGACGCTCGAGCGCAGCGTCGGGTCGGCGTCCTGCATCGCGCGGATGCGCAGCGCCAGCTGCGGCGCGTGGCACCAGAGCAGCATTTCGGCGAATTCGTGCAGCAGGGCGGCAGCGTGGACGGTGGCAGCGTGCGGGTCGGTGCGATGCACCGCCAAGGCAAGCGCGAAGCGAGCACCGCGATGCGCTCGCCGCAGGACGCGCTGCAGGCCGGCCAACGCCTCCGGCGAAGCCGCAAGCCGGTCCTCGACGGATGTCGGTGCAGCGAAGGCGCGGAAGAACGGCGGGATGCCCATCATCACCAGCGCCGCGATGACGGTTTCCGCGCCGGTGACGACGCTGCGGCCGCGATGATCCGACACGTACGCCAGCACTTTCAGCGTCATGAGCGGATCGCCGCCGATCATCTCGCCGATGCTGTTGGCGTCGGTTCGCTCCTCGTTCGCGCGCAACGCGTCGAGCGCTTCGACCGTCTCGCGCAGCACCGGAATCTCGGCGCGCCGGAAGTGGCTCGTCCAGGCGGCGAGGTCGGGCAGCGCGCGCAGCAGCTCGGCCGATGACACCGGGGCGCGGTTCATCGGCGCTCTCGACGCCGGCGCCGTGCGGCGTCACGCCGACCGCGAACCCTCGACGATCCACGGTCGCCGGCGTTTCGCCTCGCCTCGGTGCGGTGTTCGCGCCTCCGACTCGTCGTGCCGATCACAGCGCCAGCACCCGCCCCTCCGCAGCCGCGACGCGTCCGTCGAGGAGCTCCGCATACGTCGTTTGCACCGCCTCTCGCCCGCGCGCGGAGACCACCCGCAGCCACGGCGCGCGCGGATCGGCGACCCGAGCTGCGAAGCCTTGCCATGCCGATGCGAGGCGCTCCTGCAAGCCGATCGCGCCCCATTCGGCGACTCGCTTGCTGATTTGCGCGGGCGCGAAGAACAGCACCGGGCGCGGCCCGGGCAGCCCCTTGCCGCCGCCGAGCGCCTGCCAGTGCGTGCCGCCGACCGAGCAGCTGTAGGCAAGCAGATCGCCCCAGCGCTGATGGACCGCGGCGCGCAAGGCGGCGTCGCCGCTCATGTCGACGTAGACCGCGCGATCGCCGGCGGGCATCGCCGCGAGTGCGTCGTAGGCGACGACCTCGTCGTAGCAGCCGAGCTCGCGCGTGAACGCCAGATTCGTCGCCGACGTCAGGCCGATGACGGTCGGCCTGTCGGGCTCGCCGCGCCGCTGCGCCAGGCAGAAGCCCAGCCCGTACGCGGTCTTGCTCGAGGCGCTCGCCACCAGCACCGTTCGCGCGCCGAACCAGTCGTTGTCGGCAAGGAAGTCGTCGATCAGGAACGAGGTGATGAAGAGCGGCTGCAACAGCGCTCGCAACGACTCGGTCTCGGGACGATAGAGCGGATCGCTGCTGCAGCGCAGGTAGCGGTTGTAGACCTCGGCACGCTCGCGCCGATGCGCAGCGCCGTCGAAGAAGCCCTCGGCGATGACGCGCACGGGCGCCAGAACCACCTCGTCGGCCATCGGCCAGTAGCCGTAGAAACGCTCGCCGACGTCGACCCCGTCGACGAGCGATTCGCTCACGGTCGCGAAGCCCCATACCGGGATGCAGCCCGTCTCGGCGTCGCCGGTCGGAAAGAAGTCCCAGTAGTGCATCGCCTCGCCGAAGGCGCCGTAGGTGACGTTGTTGGCGGTCAGCGCGAACAGGTCGATGCGCAGGCGCGCCTCGCCGGACCGCAGCGCGACCGGCGGCGTCTCGTGCCACCGGGTGCGGCGCAGATCGGTGCGGCCGACGGCAAACATCGTCGTCATAGGATGACGGCCATCTTGCCCTCGATCACGGGATCTTTCATGGTGACATTCCCCGGCAATGTGCAGCTTTCGTCGCTCGGCCTCGGTACCTGGCGCATGGGCGAGGACAGGGCGCGCCGGCCGGGCGAGGTGGCGGCGGTTCGCGGCGCGCTCGAGACCGGCTGGCGGGTGATCGACACGGCGGAAATGTACGGCGAAGGCGGCGCCGAGGAGGTGGTCGGCGCGGCGCTGGCGAGTGCGCTGCGAAGCGGCTCGTTGACGCGCGACGAAGTGTTCGTCGTGAGCAAGGTCTACCCGCACAACGCCACTGAGCGAGGCACCGTCGCGGCCTGCGAGCGCAGTCTCGCCCGCCTCGGCCTCGATCACCTCGACTGCTATCTGCTGCACTGGCGCGGCAGCGTGCCGCTGCAGGCGACCGTCGACGCCTTCGAGACGCTGCGCTCGCGCGGCAAGATCCGCCACTGGGGCGTCAGCAACTTCGACGTCGACGACATGGTCGAGCTCGTGAACGTGCCGGGCGGCGAGCGCTGCGCGACGAACCAGGTCTACTACTCGCTGAGCGAGCGCGGCCCGGCGTTCGCCCTCGTGCCCTGGCTGCAGCAGCACGGCATGGCGACGATGGCCTATTCGCCGATCGACCGGGGCAAGCTGGCCCGCCATGCCGCCTTGCGCAAGCTCGCGAGCCAGCGCGATGCGACGCCGGCCCAGCTCGCATTGGCCTGGCTCGTCGCCCAGCGCGGCGTGATGGCGATTCCCAAGGCAACGAGCAAGGAGCACCGGCGCGAGAACCTCGCGGCGCTGGCCTTGACGCTCGGCCCCGCCGACCTCGCCGAGCTCGATGCCGCGTTCCCGCCGCCCAAGCGCAAGCGCCCGCTCGCGATGATCTGAGGACTACTGGAACGCCACTTCCGCGAAGCTGCGCAGCTTCCTGCTGTGCAGCTGGTCGACGCCGGCCTCGCGCAGGAGCTCGATCGCGCGCACGCCGATGCGCAGGTGCTGGTCGACGCGCTCGCGATAGAAGTGATTCGCCATCCCCGGCAGCTTGATCTCGCCGTGCAGCGGCTTGTCGCTGACGCAGAGCAGCGTGCCGTACGGAACGCGGAAGCGAAAGCCGTTGGCGGCGATCGTCGCGCTCTCCATGTCGAGCGCGATCGCCCGGCTCTGGCTGAAGCGCCGTTCGGGCGTGCTGAGCGCGTGGCGCGACGGCAGCAGCTCCCAGTTGCGGTTGTCGGTGCTCGCGACGGTGCCGGTGCGCATGATCCGCTTCAGCTCGTAGCCCTTCAGCCGGGTCACCTCCTCGACCGCTTTCTCGAGCGCGACCTGCACCTCGGCGAGCGCGGGGATCGGCACCCAGAGCGGCAGGTCCTCGTCGAGGACGTGGTCCTCGCGCACGTAGCCGTGCGCCAGGACGTAATCGCCGAGCTGCTGCGTGTTGCGCAGCCCCGCGCAGTGGCCGAGCATGACCCAGGCGTGCGGCCGAAGGACGGCGATGTGGTCGGTGATCGTCTTGGCGTTGGCCGGACCGACGCCGATGTTGACCATCGTGATGCCGCTGCCGTCGGCGCGGACGAGGTGGTACGCCGGCATCTGCGGCAGGCGTGGCGGGGCAGCGCCGAGCTCGTCGCCGGGCCGCGCGGGTGTGCCCTTGCGCCGCTCGATCACGTTGCCGGGCTCGACGAACGCCTCGTAGTCGGCGCTGACCGACGTGCCCGCCATCGCTTCGTGGCCGAGGCGAACGAACTCGTCGATGTAGAACTGGTAGTTGGTGAAGAGCACGAAGTTCTGGAAGTGCTCGGGATCCGTGCCCGTGTAGTGGCGCAGGCGATGCAGCGAGTAGTCGACGCGCGGTGCGGTGAAGAGCGCGAGCGGATGCGCTTCGCCGGCGCGCGCGACGTAGGTGCCGTTGGCGATGCCGTCGTCCATCGCGCCGAGGTCGGGCAGGTCGAACAGGTCGCGCAGCAGCAGGCGCCGCTCCGGCGTCAGGCTGCCCTCGATGTGGTCGTGCTCGGCGAACGAGAAGTGGACCGGAACGGGTTGCACGCTCGTTCCGACCTCGAGCGAGACGCCGTGGTTCTCGAGCAGAAGCCTGAACTGCTCGCGGTAGTAGCTGGCGAACAGGTCGGGGCGGGTGAGCGTCGTCTCGTAGGTGCCCGGGCCGGCGACGAAGCCATAGCTCAGGCGCGAGTCGGCGCGCGCGACCGTGTCGGTGTGGACGCGGACGAACGGATAGCACGCGCGCACGCGGCCCGCCGCCGAGGCGCCATTGACGAACGATTGCAGGGCGACGCGCAGGTGGTCGACACTGGCGTCGTAGATCTCGCGAACGCGGGCGAGCGCGGCGTCGGCGTCAGCAAAGAGCGCGGGAGCGACGAAGGGCGGAACGCGACTCACGCTCCGTCGACTCGGGTGAACGTGACGATCTCCGGTGCCACCGCGAACATCGGCCCGGCGGTCGCAATCGCCGCCGCGACGTGCGCGGTCTTCATGTGCGCGTCGATGTCGGCAGCGCCCAGCCATTGCTCGACGGTGCGAAAGACGTGCGGCTGATCCGCGCGCTGGAACAACTCATAGGCGACGCAGCCCGGCTCGTGCCGCGACTGCGCCGCGAGGTCGGCGAGCAGCGCCCGCGCTGCCGACGCGTGTTCGGGGCGGACAACGATCGAAGCCATGACGTGCATCATGTGGCGATCTCCTGGATCGGTGCGTGCAAAATCGCACGCATCGCCCAATGATGCCGCACACGGATGTCGGACAGAGCAACGCCGGGCGCTGAACGGTGCATCCCCGCCGTTCCACGGCCTGCGCCGGGAGGCCATCTCGAGGTCATGCAGTGAAGGTTCTCGTTCTCGGCGCCGGCGTGATCGGCGTCAGCGCCGCCTACGAGCTCGCGGGGGCGGGCCACGAGGTCGTGGTCCTCGAGCGCCAGCCCGGCCCGGGGCTCGAGACGAGCTACGCCAATGCCGGCGAGGTCTCGCCGGGCTACTCGGCGCCCTGGGCGGGCCCGGGCGTACCGCTCAAGGCGATCAAGTGGCTGGCAATGCACCACCGGCCGCTCGTCATCCGGCCGAACATCGACTGGTCGATGATTCGCTGGTCGCTCGCGATGCTGCGCAACTGCACGGCGGCGCGCTACCGGATCAACAAGACACGCATGGTTCGCCTGGCCGAATACAGCCGCGACAGCCTGCGCGCCTTGCGTGCGGCAACCGGGATCGCCTACGACGAGCGAACGCGCGGCACGCTCCAGCTCTTCCGAACCCAGAAGCAGTTCGACGGCAGCGCCAGCGACATCGCCGTGCTGCGCGAGAGCGGCGTCGCCTTCGAGCTGCTCGACCGCGCCGGCTGCCTTCGCCACGAGCCCGCGCTCGGGCGCGTGCAGGAGAAGTTCGTCGGCGGCCTCCTCCTGCCCGGCGACGAGACCGGCGACTGTCATCGCTTCACCCAGCGCCTCGCCGAGCTGGCGCAGCAGCGCGGCGTCGACTTCCGCTTCGAGACGACGATCCGCGCGATCGGCCGCAGCGGCGATCGCATCAGCGGCGTCACCACCGACGGCGGCATCGTCGCTGCCGACGCCTACCTGGTCGCGCTCGGCAGCTATTCGCCGTTGCTGCTCGCGCCGATCGGCGTGCGCATCCCCGTCTACCCGGTCAAGGGCTATTCGATCACCGTGCCGATCAGCGACGCCGTCGGCGCGCCCGAGTCGACGGTGATGGACGAGACGCACAAGGTCGCGGTGACGCGGCTCGGCGACCGCATCCGCGCCGGCGGCACCGCCGAGCTCGCCGGCTACACCCTGCGCCTGCACGACGCGCGCCGCAAAACGCTGGTGCATGTCGTCAACGATCTGTTCCCCGACGGCGGCGACATCAACCGCGCCGAGTTCTGGTGCGGCCTCAGGCCGATGACCCCCGACGGCACGCCGGTGATCGGCGCGACGCCGATCGGCAACCTCTTCCTCGCCACCGGCCATGGCACGCTCGGCTGGACGATGGCGGCCGGCACGGCGCGGGTGATGGCCGACGTGATCTCGGGGCGCAGCGCGGGAATTGCGCTCGACGGGCTGACGATCGCGCGTTACCGCGATGCGGTTCGCGCCGGCTGAGGCGGCGAACATGGCGTCGCTGAAGATCGTCTCCCCGCTTGCCGGCAGCGTCGTCGCGCTGGCGGTCGAGGTCGGCGCGAGCGTGCGCCGCGGCGCGCTCGTCGCGGTCGTCGAGTCGATGAAGATGGAGCACGAGGTCCATTCGACCAGCGACGGCGTGGTCGAATCGTTGCGCCACGACGTCGGCGATGTCGTCGAGGCGGGATCGGTGCTGGCGACGGTGCGCCCGGCCGCGTCCGCGCTGCCGACCGGAGACGACATCGCGCCGCGCGCCGGCGCGGACCTCGTGCGGGCGGACCTGCTCGAGCTGCGCGCGCGCGAGGCGCTGCTCGCCGACGCCGCCCGGCCCGACGCCGTCGCCAGGCGGCACGCCCTCGGCCTGCGCACTGCGCGCGAGAACATCGCCGATCTCTGCGATGCCGGCAGCTTCGTCGAGTACGGCGCGCTCGCGTATGCGGCGCAGCGCCGCCGGCGCGAGCTCGACGACCTGATCCGCAACACGCCGGCCGACGGCATGGTCACCGGCATCGGCAGCATCAACCGCGAGGCGTTCGGTGGCGAGCGATCACGCGCCGTCGTCATGGCCTACGACGCCACCGTCCTTGCCGGAACGCAGGGCATGCGCAACCACCAGAAGACCGATCGTCTGCTCCAGATCGCGCGCGAGCAGCGCTTGCCGGTGGTGCTCTTCGCCGAGGGCGGCGGTGGCAGGCCGGGCGATGTCGACATGCCCATCGTCGCTGGCCTCCACGTCACGACCTTCGCGAGCTTCGCGCGCATGAGCGGCCGGGTGCCGCTGATCGGCATCGTCGCCGGCCGTTGCTTCGCCGGCAACGCCGCGCTGCTCGGCTGCTGCGACGTCGTCATCGCGACGAAGGACAGCTCGATCGGCATGGGCGGGCCGGCGATGGTCGAAGGCGGCGGCCTCGGCGTCTTCAAGCCGGAGCAGATCGGCCCGAGCGACGTGCAGGCGCGCGCCGGCGTGATCGACATCCTCGTCGGCGACGAAGGCGAAGGTGTCGCCGCGGCGCGGCGCTACCTCGGCTTCTTCCAGGGTCGCATCGCTGCGCAGGAACCCGCCGATCCGGCCGCGCTGCGAACGCTGCTGCCGGCCAACCGCCTGCGCAGCTACGACATCCGCGCCGTCGTCGACGCGCTCGTCGATCCCGGCTCGGCGCTCGAGCTGCGCGCCGGCTTCGGCGCCGGCATCGTCACCGCACTGGCGCGAATCGGCGGGCGCCCGGTCGGACTGATCGCCAACAACCCGATCCATCTCGGTGGCGCGATCGACGCCGACGGCGCCGACAAGGCAGCGCGCTTCATGCAGCTGTGCGACGCGCACGCGCTGCCGCTGGTCTCGCTCATCGACACGCCGGGCTTCATGGTCGGCCCCGAAATCGAAAGTCGCGGCCAGGTGCGCCACGTCAGCCGGATGTTCGTCGTCGGCGCGCAATTGCGCGTGCCGGTCGCGGCGATCGTCCTGCGCAAGGCCTACGGGCTCGGGGCGATGGCGATGGCCGCCGGCGGGATGCACGCGCCGATGGCGACGGTGGCGTGGCCGAGCGGCGAGTTCGGCGCGATGGGACTGGAGGGCGCGGTCGAGCTCGGCTACCGCAAGGAGCTGGCGGCGGCGCGCGAAGGCGAAGAGCGCGAGGCGCTGCGCGAGCGGCTGGTCGCCGCGCAGTACGCCAAGGGCAAGGCGATCGAGCTGGCGGCGACGCTCGAGATCGACGCCGTCATCGACCCTGCCGACAGCCGGCGCTGGCTCGCGGCGACGCTCGAGTCGGCGCGCCTGCCCGAGCCGGGCGGCCGCTTCATCGACCCGTGGTAGGCGCGTCCGGCCAGTGGTGCGCCTGCAGCGCCGGGTCGGCCGCCTCGTAGCCGAGCGCGATCTCGTCGGCCGCGTCGTCGCCGCCGAGCCCGGGCGCGGCGCCGGAACGGGTGCCGGCAAGGTACCAGCGCTTCACGTCAGCGACCCATTCCTCGTCGTTCGCCATGTTCTCCCCTGCGCCCGGATGCGCTTCCGATCGGACTGTCCAGCGTGATCGAAGCGCCGACCATCGGCGGCGGCTTCGATCTTCGGTAGGAGCGGACCTACACCCGTTCCCAGCGCAAAGGATCGCCGCGTTCGATGACAGCCTGACGTCAGGGTGGTCGGCCACTTCCGACACGTGTTTCAGCGCCCGCTCACGATTCGGCAGGAGGCCGGCGGTCAGGACGAGATGCCGGCTCGTGCGAGCCTTGGTCATTCGATGCGCGACCGGCGCCGACCCGATCCAGGAGTTGTCATGTCACCCTCTGTTTGCATCGGCGCGCCCGCGCGCGCGGCTTCGCCGCCGGCGGGCTCGTCGCGGCGATCGCGGCCGCGACGCTCACTGCGTGCGGCCCGCGCGACGAGGCGCCGCTCGCCGGCGGCTCTGCTGTCGTCACGCCGTCGGCGCAGGCCGTGCCGGCTCGCATCGGCAATGCGGTGCCGACGGCGCAGCCCCCGACTGCCGCGCCAGCGCCCGCACCGGCATACGTGCCGCCGCCGCCCGTGACTGTCGCTGCGGTGCCTGCTTATCCGGCGCCGGACGGCCATGCAACCGCGCAGCAATACGCGCCGGTTCCCGCCGCCTCTCCCAGCGGCACCCAGGACGACGGTCCGCCGCAGGGCCTGCCCGTGCCCACAGCGCAGCCGGCAGCGCCCGCGGCACAGCCCCGCGCCGTTCCGCGCGAGCGGATCGGCTCCGTCACGGCGATCGAGCCTGTGCGCCAGCGACCGCAGGGGTCGGGTGCTGGCGCCGTCATCGGCGGCGTGCTCGGCGGCGTCATCGGTAACCAGTTCGGCCACGGTCTGGGCCGGGCGGCGATGACCGGCGTCGGCGCGGCCGGCGGCGCGATCGCGGGCAACAATGTCGAGCGCAACTACAAAACGGCTGTGGTCGGCTACCGCATCCACGTCCGACTCGACAATGGCAGCACGCGGACCTTCGAGCGCAAGAGCATCGACAACCTCCACGTCGGCGACCGGGTCCGGCTCGACGCCAACGGCTTCCGTCGCGCCTGAAGGCGCCGGCGTGACGGCAACGCCGGGCCGGATCCGGGTCGGCGTCGGCGGCTGGATGTACGAGCCCTGGCGCGACAACTTCTATCCGACCGGCCTCGCGCACACGCGCGAGCTCGAGTACCTGAGCCGCCGCGTCACTGCGATCGAGATCAACGCGACGTACTACCGCACGCAAAGCGCTGCCAGCTTCGCCAAGTGGCGCGACGCGACGCCGGACGATTTCGCCTTCGCCGTCAAGGCGACGCGCTATGCCACCAATCGTCGCGTCCTCGCGGAGGCCGGGGAGTCGATCGAGCGCTTCGTCGCGAGCGGGCTGGTCGAGCTCGGGCCGAAGCTCGGGCCGATCGTCTGGCAATTCGCGACGACCAAGGCCTTCGACGCCGACGACTTCGCCGCCTTCCTCGCGCTGCTGCCGGCGCGCGTCGGCTCGACGCCGTTGCGCCACGTCATGGAAGTGCGCCACCCGAGCTTCAAGGCGCCGGAATACATCGCGCTGGCGCGGCGCCACGGCGTCGCGACGGTGTTCGCCGACTCCGACGAGTACCCGTCGTTCGCTGACGTCACCGGCGACCTCGTCTATGCGCGGCTGATGCGATGCGAGTCGTCTTGCGAGACCGGCTATCCGGCAGCGACGATCGCCGCCTGGGCCGAGCGCGCACGGGCCTGGCGCGCCGGCGCCGAGGCGGCCGAGCTGCCGCGTGTCGGGGCCGCGGCAGCGCCGGCGGCTGCCCGCGATGTGTTCCTGTTCTTCATCAGCGGTGCGAAGGAGCGCGCGCCGGCGGCAGCGGTGGCGACCCTCGCGGCCCTCGGCCTGTCGCCGTCGGCCGCCTGATCGCTCCGCCACCCGCGAAGCGACCAAGCAAAAGGCCTCGCCTGCGTGAACAGGCGAGGCCTCGAGCGCGTTTCGTCGTGTCTCTTGGCTACGCGCCGCGATTGCGGCCGAACAGGAAGGTGGCGATGGCGAGGATGATGAAGACGACGAACAGGATCTTGGCGATGCCGGCCGCGCCGGCAGCGATGCCGCCGAAACCGAACAGCGCCGCGATCAGAGCGATCACGAAGAACACAACGGCATAGTGAAGCATGGTTTGACTCCTGGTGGGCGCCGCGGCGCGGGCGAAATGACGAGCTCATCATCACCGGGCGGCGCCGCGCCGGCGATAGGCTGAGCCGCTGAGCGCGTGTCGGGTTCGCGTGGCACCGGCTGTCAGACCGCTCCGACGCCGGCCGGGTCTTCGGCGCCGTGCCAAACTCGACGACTCCGCCTTGTTGCCCCGCCGAACATGCCCGCCGCACCCGTCGATGCCTCCGCTTTTCCCGCTCCCGCGCCGCCGCCGGTCGAGCGGCCGCCACGGCCGGCGGCGACAATCGTCGTCGTCCGCGACGGCGCCGACGGCATCGAGGTGCTGCTATCGCGGCGCGCCGAGCGCGGCGACCACAACAGCAACGCCTGGGTCTTTCCCGGCGGAATCGTCGAGAAGAACGACGCGCTCGCGCACGCGGCCGTCGCCGGCCTCGACGACGCCGAAGCGAGCCGGCGTCTCGGCCTGGCGAGCGGTGGCCTCGACTACTACGTCGCCGCGATCCGCGAGTGCTTCGAGGAGTCGGGCCTGCTGTTCGCGCGCGCCGCGGGGCCGGAGCTCGTCGACCTCGACGGCAGCGACGCCGTCCGCCTCGCACCCTGGCGCGGCGCCCTGCATCGCGGCGAAAAAGGCATCGTCGAGTTCTGCGCCGCCGAGGGCCTGCACCTGGCCGCCGACCGCCTCGTCTACCTCAGCCACTGGTTGACGCCGCTCGGGCGCGCGAAGCGCTTCGACACGCGCTTCTTCATCGCCGCCGTGCCGACCGCACAGACCGCCGCCCACGACGGTGCCGAGCTGCTCGAGCAGATGTGGATCGCGCCGCACGAGGCGTTGGCGCGCAAGGCATCGCTGAAGCTGCTCACGCCGACGCAGAAGACGCTCGAGACGATCGGCCGCTTCGCGCGCGTCGGCGAGGCGATGGCGTGGGCGTCGGCGCCGCGCCAGGTCGCGCTCGTCATGCCGCGCGTCGCGACCGGCCGCGACGGCTTTCGGCCGGTCATGCCCGACGAGTATCCGTGGGCCGAGCTCGGCCGCATCGATCCGGCCGGCCACGGCAACGCGTCGTACGAGCTCGTCCCCGATCGCCCGGTGCGGCTCTCGGAGCGCGTCATCCGGGTCACCGCCGACAACGGCAGCGTCATGACCGGGCCCGGCACCAACACGTACCTGATCGGCGGCGCGAACGCCGAGCGCTGGGCGGTGATCGATCCCGGCCCGGCGCTCGACGCGCACGTCAACGCGATCGTCGCCGCCGCGCCCGGGCCGATCGACCGCATCTTCGTCACCCACACGCACAAGGACCATTCGCCGGCGGCCGTCGCCTTGAAGGAGCGAACGGGCGCGACACTCTACGGTCTGGCACCGCTGCACAAGGAGTGGCAAGACGCGACCTTCGCCGCCGACGAGACGCTGCACGGCGGCGAGCGGATCGCGCTCAGCGAAGGAACGCACCTCGCCGTGGTCCACACGCCGGGCCATGCGAGCAACCACCTGTGCTACCTGCTCGAGGAAGAGAAGACGCTCTTCACCGGCGACCACGTCATGCAATCGTCGACCGTCGTCATCAATCCGCCCGACGGCGACATGGCTGCCTACATCGCGTCGTTGCGCGCGGTCGCCGAGCTCGACCTCGACTGGCTCGCGCCCGGCCACGGCTTCCTCATGGCCGGGCCGCGCGCGGCGATCGAGGCGATCGTCGCGCATCGATTGAGGCGCGAGTCGAAGGTCGTCGACGCGCTCGGCGAGCTCGGCCCGGCGTCGGCGGAGACCCTTCTAAGCGCGGTCTACGCCGATGTGCCGTCGCACCTGCACGCGGTGGCGATGCGCTCGCTGACCGCGCACCTGCTCAAGCTGCGCGATGACGGCAGGGCCGCCGAGTCCGCAGGCGAGTGGGCGCTGGCCCGGGCCGCCGACTGAAGCGTCGTCGTCGCGGTCGTCTCGCGGCGACCCACGCCTTGCTCCGCTAGGTGCAGCCCACGCCGAGGCCGCGCAAGGCATCGATCGCCGCGGTGTCGAAGCCCCAGCGCTGCAAGGCCTCGGCGCCGCCGCTGCCGCGCCCGGGAGGCGGAGAGGGTTGCGCGCTCGGGGTCCGATCGAAGCGAGGCGCCGGTGCGGGCTGGGCGATGCCGCCGACCTCGATCGAGCCGGCGCGCGCCGTCACGTGCGGGTGCCGGCGCGACTCGGCGAACGAGAGCACCGGTGCGAAGCACGCATCGGAGCCGGCGAAGATCGCCTCCCACTCGGTGCGGGTTCGCTGCGCGAAGGTCGCGGCGAAGCGCTCGCGCAGCGCCGGCCACGTCGACCGGTCGTGCTGGGTCGCGGCGAGCGAGGCGTCGAGGCCGAGCCGATCGAGCAGCTCGGCGTAGAACTTCGCTTCGATCGCGCCGATCGCGACGTGCTTGCCGTCGCGCGTCGCGTAGGTGTCGTACCACGGCGCGCCGGAGTCGAGAACGTTGGCGCCGCGCGCGCCGTCCTCCCACATGCCGGAGGCGAGGAAGCCTGAGAACATCGTCGCCAGCAGCGCCGCGCCGTCGACCATCGCCGCGTCGACGACCTGGCCGTGCCCGCTCGCGCGCGCCTCGATCACGCCGCAGGCGATGCCGAAGGCGAGCAGCATGCCGCCACCGCCGAAGTCGCCGACCAGGTTGAGCGGCGGCACCGGCGCCTCGCCGGCGCGGCCGATCGCGTTCAGCACGCCGGCCAGCGCGATGTAGTTGATGTCGTGGCCGGCGCGCTCTGCAAGCGGACCCGACTGGCCCCAACCCGTCATGCGGCCGTAGACGAGGCGAGGGTTGCGCGCATGCATCGCCTCAGGCCCGAGGCCGAGCCGTTCCATGACGCCGGGGCGGAACCCTTCGATGATCGCGTCGGCGCGCTCGGCCAGGCGAAGCGCCGCCTCGGCGCCGTCGGCGCTCTTCAGGTCGAGCGTCAGCGAGCGGCGGCCGCGGTACATGACGTCGAAGCGTCGCTCGCGCTTCAGGCCGAGTCCGGCGTCGACCGGCCGGTCGACGAGGATGACGTCGGCGCCCATGTCGGCGAGCATCATCCCGGCGAACGGGCCGGGGCCGATCGCCTCGAACTCGAGGACCTTGAGGCCGGCGAGGGGCCCGCGGCTCATCGGCACCGCCGCAGCGCGATCGACGTCAGCGCGAGCCTCACATGCTGCGCCGGTACTGCCCGCCGACCTCGAACAGCGCGTCGGTGATCTGGCCGAGCGAGCAGACGCGAACCGCGTCGATCAGCACCGCGAACACGTTGCCGTTGTCGATCACCGTCTGCTGCAGGCGGCGCAGCACTGCCGGCGCGGCGCCGGCGTGGCGCGCATGGAAGTCGGCGAGGCGGGTGAGCTGGCTCTGCTTTTCCTGCTCGGTCGAGCGCTGCAGCTCGACCGGCTTGGCGGCAGCGTCGCCGTGCGGATTGCGGAAGGTGTTGACGCCGATGATCGGGTACTCGCCGGTGTGCTTGAGCATCTCGTAGTGCAGGCTCTCTTCCTGGATCTTGCCGCGCTGGTAGCCGGTCTCCATCGCGCCGAGCACGCCGCCGCGCTCGCTGATCCGCTCGAACTCGGCGAGCACGGCTTCCTCGACGAGCTCGGTCAGCTCGTCGACGATGAACGCGCCCTGGTTCGGGTTCTCGTTCTTCGCCAGCCCCCACTCGCGGTTGATGATGAGCTGGATCGCCATCGCCCGGCGCACCGAATCCTCGGTCGGCGTCGTGATCGCCTCGTCGAAGGCGTTGGTGTGGAGCGAGTTGCAGTTGTCGTAGATCGCGATCAGCGCCTGCAGCGTGGTGCGGATGTCGTTGAACTGGACTTCCTGCGCGTGCAGGCTCCGCCCGCTCGTCTGCACGTGGTACTTGAGCTTCTGGCTGCGATCGTTGGCGCCGTAGCGGTCGCGCATCGCCACCGCCCAGATGCGGCGCGCGACCCGGCCCATCACCGTGTACTCCGGGTCCATGCCGTTCGAGAAGAAGAACGAGAGGTTGGGCGCGAAGTCGTCGATCGCCATTCCGCGCGCGAGGTACGCCTCGACGAAGGTGAAGCCGTTCGAGAGCGTGAAGGCGAGCTGGCTGATCGGGTTGGCGCCGGCCTCGGCGATGTGATACCCGGAGATCGACACCGAGTAGAAGTTGCGCACCTTGTGGGCGACGAAGTACTCGGCGATGTCGCCCATCACCTTGAGCGAGAACTCGGTCGAGAAGATGCAGGTGTTCTGACCCTGGTCTTCCTTCAGGATGTCGGCCTGAACGGTGCCGCGCACGTTTTCCTTGACCCAGGCGGCGATGCCGGCGGTCTCGTCGGCGCTCGGCTCGCGCTTCTTGTCGGCGCGGAAGGCGTCGAGCTTCTGGTCGATCGCGGTGTTGATGAACATCGCCAGGATCGTCGGCGCCGGGCCGTTGATCGTCATGCTCACCGAGGTGCTCGGGTCGGTCAGGTCGAAGCCCGAATAGAGCACCTTCATGTCGTCGACGGTGGCGATGCTCACGCCGGAGTTGCCGACCTTGCCGTAGATGTCGGGCCGGAGCGCCGGGTCGTTGCCGTACAGCGTGACCGAGTCGAAGGCGGTCGAAAGTCGCTTGGCCGGCATCCCGGCCGAGAGCAGCTTGAAGCGCGTGTTGGTCTTGAACGCGTCGCCCTCGCCGGCGAACATCCGCGTCGGGTCCTCGTTCTCGCGCTTGAACGCGAACGTGCCGGCGGTGTACGGGAACGAGCCGGGAACGTTGTCGAGCAGGAGCCACTTGAGGATCTCGCCGTCGCACTCCCACGTCGGCAGCGAGACCTTCGGCACCTTGCTGCCGGAGAGCGTCGTGTGGTTGAGCGGCGTATGGATCTCGCGGTCGCGCACCGTGTGGACGTATTCGTCCTGGGCGTAGTTGTGCTTCAGCCCCGGCCAGTCCGCGAGGAGCCGGCGCGAGCGCGGGTCGAGGCGCGCGTCGCGCTCGTCGGCGAGCGCGTTGACGGCACCGAACGCGTTGGTCTTGTCCGGGTTGGCGTCGAACAGCATGCGCGCGCTCGCGCGCAGCTGCTGGACCTCGCGCGCGAGGCGCGACTGCGCGATCGCGGCGCGCTTGTAGGTGCGTACCGCATCGACGATGTCGGCGAGATAGCGCGTCCGCGAAGGCGGCACGATCGGCACCTGGTGCGTGCTGTGCCGCGTCTGGACCCGGGGCAGCGTTCCCGGCGACAGCTTCAGTCCGAGCTCGGCCAGCCGCGGCACGATCGCCTGGTAGAGCGAGCTGACGCCGTCGTCGTTGAAGCGGCTCGCCATCGTGCCGAACACCGGCATCTCGTCGGGCCGCTTGGCGAATGCCTCGCGGTTGCGCTGCACCTGCTTGGCGACGTCGCGCAATGCGTCCGCGGCGCCCTTGCGGTCGAACTTGTTGATCGCGACGAACTCGGCGAAGTCGAGCATGTCGATCTTCTCGAGCTGGCTGGCGGCGCCGAACTCGGGCGTCATGACGTAGACAGGCACGTCGACGAGCGGAACGATCGCGGCATCGCCTTGGCCGATCCCCGAGGTCTCGACGATGACCAGGTCGAAGCCGGCGGCCTTCACCGCGGCGAGCACGTCGGGCAGCGCGGCGCTGATCTCGCTGCCGAAGTCGCGCGTCGCCAGCGAGCGCATGAAGACGCGAGCACCCGAATCGCGAGCGCCGGCCTGACCGGCCGGCTTGGGCCACGGCGCGATCGCGTTCATGCGGATCCGGTCGCCGAGGAGCGCGCCGCCGCTCTTCCTTCGCGACGGATCGATGCTGATGACGGCGATCTGGAGACGGTCGCCCTGATCGAGGCGAAGGCGCCGGATCAGCTCGTCGGTGAGGCTCGACTTGCCCGCACCACCGGTGCCGGTGATGCCGATGACCGGCGTCTTCGCCGCGCTCGCCGCGGCGCGCAGCTCGTCTCGCAGCGCCGGCGCCGCGGCGCCGCTCTCGAGCGCGGTGATCAGGCGGGCGAGGGCGCGCCGCGCCGCTTCGCTCTCGCCGCGGATCGGCGCCAGCGACGTCGGCGCCTCGGCCGCGAGGTCGACGTCGCAGCGCATCATCATCTCGCCGATCATCCCGGCCAGTCCCATGCGCTGGCCGTCCTCGGGGCTGTAGATGCGCTCGACGCCGTACGCGTGCAGCTCGGCGATCTCGCTCGCCACGATGACGCCGCCGCCGCCGCCGAAGACGCGGATGTTCGCGCCGCCGCGCGCCTTGAGCAGGTCGATCATGTACTTGAAGTACTCGACGTGGCCGCCCTGGTACGAGCTGATCGCGATGCCCTGCACGTCCTCCTGCAGCGCCGCCGTGACGACCTCGTCGACCGAGCGGTTGTGGCCGAGGTGGATCACCTCAGCGCCCATCCCCTGCAGGATGCGCCGCATGATGTTGATCGCCGCGTCGTGGCCGTCGAACAGGCTCGCCGCGGTGACGAAGCGCACCTTGTTCGCGGGGCGGTAGTCGGCGAGCGCCTTGTAGTCAGCAGAGAGTTCGGTCATGTCGCATCCGATTCATCAGATGACCTTGATGGTCGCCAGCGCGGGGTCGCCGGGCGGATAGCGCAGCTTCAGTCCCTGCAGCGACTGCTTCACCGCCGTGGCGATCATCAGGTTGCGATGCGTCTTCGAATCCGCAGGAACGATCGTCCACGGCGCCCACGGCGTCCCCGTCGCGGCCACGGCTTCGGCATAGGCCGCCTGGTAGGCGTCCCAGCGCGTTCGCTCTTCCAGGTCGCCGACCGCGAACTTCCAGTGCTTGGTCGGATCGTCGAGACGGTCCTGCAGGCGCAGTCGCTGTTCGTCATTCGAGATGTGGAGCATGAACTTGAGGATGACGGTGCCGGTCTCGACCAGCAGCTTCTCGAAGGCGTTGATGTGAGCGAAGCGCTGCGCCGTCTCCTCCCGGTTGATCCAGCCTTTGACCACCGGAACGAGGACGTCCTCGTAGTGGCTGCGGTTGAAGATGACGATCTCGCCGGCGCCCGGCACCTTCTGGTGGATGCGCCACAGGAAGTCGTGTGCGCGCTCCTCCTCGGTCGGCGCCTTCCAGGCCGCGGTCCGCACGCCGAGCGCGCTCGTCTTCGCGAAGACGCCGCGGATCGTGCCGTCCTTGCCGCTCGTGTCGGTGCCCTGCAGGACGACGAGCATCTTGAAGCGCCGATCGGCGAAGAGCATGTCCTGCAGCCGATCGATGTCACCCGCCAGCGCGTCGACGGCGGCCTGGTCGGCCGCCTTGTCACCGCTCGAGAACGGCTTGGAATGGGGGTCGATCCCGGCGAGGTCGAAGCGCCGCGCGCGCTTGCCGGACGGCGCGTCCGGCGTTGCGCTGGCGTACTGGAAGTCCGCGAGGCGCGCGCCCGGTTTCTTCGCCACGATGTCTCCGCGATCGACGTCCCGGCACCGCGCCGATTGACGTATACGTCAATGGCAGTGTAGCGCCGGGACGGCGCGCGGATCAGCGGGCGGCGCGCGGGTGCGCCGGCGCCGTCGGCGCACGCTCAGCGCCGTGCCCAGTGCCCTTGCTCCAGCTGCCAGCGGCCGCCGTGCTGGGTCCAGCGATGCGGCTGCCACGCGTAGCCGGGCCGGCCGTGGTCGTAGTGGCCGCCGACCCAGGCGTGACGCCCGCCGCGCCAATCCCAGTAGCCGTTGATCCAGACAGCGCCGCCGAAAGGCGGCGCCGGCAAGGTCTCGTAATACGGCGCCGGCGGCGCGACGTCGGTGACGATCACCTCGCCGGCCGGCGCATAGGCCGGGCCGTAGGCGCTGTAAGGGCCGTAGGGTCGGCCGACCGGGGCGACGACGCAGGCGGAAAGCGCGGCGCTGCAAGCGGCCGCGAGGGCGAGGGTGCGGTAGGACATGACGATCTCCATGAAGGGAACAGGCGCGTTGGCGCGCCTCATGTCCTCCAACCGGCAATCGGGATTCGCCGATGACCCTCGGCCGCCGCGTTTACAGTCCTTTTCGCGCCGCTCACGATGGTTCGTCAAAAGCTGCATGATGGCGACCCGCGCTCGCGCCGGAGAAGACCATGGCCCGCTTCCTCGCTGCCTTCTTCCTGCTCCTCGGGCTCGCCGTCGGCGCGGGCGCCCCGGCGCGCGCGCAAGCCGTCTCCGACGTCGACGCACGCGCCGCGCGCACGGTCGTCAGCGCCCAGCTCGAGGCGTTCGCGAACGACGACGCCAAGCGCGCGTTCTCCTATGCGGCGCCGTCGATCCGGACGATGTTCGGCACGCCGGAGCGCTTCCTCGCGATGGTGCGAGCCGGCTACCCGGTCGTCTATCGCGCCGCGGGCGTCACCTTCCTGATCCCGCTGCGGGTTGAGGGAGGTCTCGTCCAGGGCGTCCATCTCACCGACAGCGACGGCGCACTCTGGCTCGCCACCTACCGGCTCGAGCATCAGCGCGACGGGAGCTGGCGGATCGCCGGCTGCGACGTTCAGCCGGCGACCGGAAAGATGATCTGAGGCGAGAGGCGCGGACCCGATGAGCTTTCTCGCCCTCGACGTCGGCAACACGCGGCTCAAGTGGGCGCTCTACGCCACGCCCGTGCCCGGCGCCGGCATGGTCGCGCACGGTGCGGTGTTTCTCGAAGCGATCGATGAGCTCGCCGAGGGCCAGTGGCGCGACCTGCCGCCGCCTTCGAGCATGCTCGGCAGCATCGTCGCCGGCGAAGGCATCCGCCGTCGCACCGAAGAGCAGCTCGAGATCTGGGACGTCGAGCCGCGCTGGGTCGTGAGCGGCGCTTCCGCGTGCGGCGTCACCAACGGCTACGACCACCCGACGCGGCTCGGCGTCGACCGCTGGGTCGCGCTGATCGGCGCGCGCCATCGCATCCTGGCGCGCGGCGCGCCGCGACCGGTCCTCGTCGTCATGGTCGGCACCGCGGTCACCGTCGACGCCCTCGACACCCAGGGCAACTTCCTCGGCGGGCTGATCCTTCCCGGCTTCGGGCTGATGCTGCGCGCGCTCGAGATGGGGACGGCCGGGCTGAAGGCGCCGACCGGCGAGGCGGTCGAGTTTCCGACCAACACCAGCGACGCGCTGATGAGCGGGGGCGCCGACGCGATCGCCGGCGCGGTCGAGCGCATGTATCGCAAGCTCCTCAAGCGCTGCGGCCAGGAGCCGGCGCTCCTCATGAGCGGCGGCGCTGCGATCAAGCTGCAGTCGATCAGCGACCTGCCGTTCGAGACCGTCGAGACGCTGATCTTCGACGGCCTGTTGCAGCTGCAGTCGAAGCGGCTGGCGCTCTAGCGGCCGCGACTCGCGCCCGCGGCGGCGCGCACTACAAGGCGCGCTACAAGATATAGCGCGAGAGGTCCTCGTTCTTGGCGAGGTCGGAGAGCTTGGCGTCGACGGCGGCGGCGTCGAGGCGCACCGTCTGGCCGCCTCGGTTCGGCGCGTCGAAGCTGACCTCGTCGAGCAGGCGCTCCATCACCGTCGAAAGACGCCGCGCGCCGATGTTCTCGGTGCGCTCGTTGACGTCGAAAGCGATCTGGGCCACGCGCCGGATCGCGTCGGGCGCGAGCTCGAGCGTCACGCCTTCGGTGGCGAGCAGCAGCTTGTACTGCTTGACGAGGCTGGCGTGGGTCTGCGTCAGGATCGCCTCGAAGTCGTCGACCGAGAGCGAGCCGAGCTCGACGCGGATCGGGAAGCGCCCCTGCAGCTCGGGAATCAGGTCGCTCGGCTTGGTGAGGTGGAACGCGCCCGAGGCGATGAAGAGGATGTGGTCGGTCTTGACCATCCCGTACTTGGTGTTGACCGTCGTTCCCTCGACCAGCGGCAAGAGGTCCCGCTGCACGCCCTGGCGCGAGACGTCCGCGCCTTGCGTTTCCGAGCGCGAGGTGACCTTGTCGATCTCGTCGATGAAGACGATGCCGTTCTGCTCGGCATTGGCGAGTGCGCTCGCCTTGACATCGTCGTCGCTGACGAGCTTGGCGGCCTCCTCGTCGATCAGGATCTTCTGCGCCTCGGCGACCTTCATCTTGCGCGGCTTCTTCTTGACGCCGCCGAGGTTGGCGAACATGCCGCGCAGCTGCTCGGTCATCTCCTCCATGCCGGCCGGGCCCATGATCTCCATCGACGGCTTCGCCTCGGCGACCTCGATCTCGATCTCGCGGTCGGCGAGCAGGCCTTCGCGCAGGCGCTTTCGCATCACCTGGCGCGCGGTGTTGTCGGCCGACGGCGAGGGGGCGAGGCCGAAGTCGCTGCGCGCGCCCGGGACGATCACCTCGAGGATCCGCTCCTCCGCAGCGTCCTCGGCGCGGGCGCGCTGGCGCTTCATCGCCGTCTCGCGCTCCTGCTTGACGGCCATGTCGACGAGGTCGCGGACGATCGAGTCGACGTCCTTGCCGACGTAGCCGACCTCGGTGAACTTGGTCGCCTCGAC
>Ga0207675_100001980_pt1 | contig 20425 bp, 21 predicted proteins | sample KBSSwiS42_FD_184305 | JGI IMG/M metagenome (GOLD analysis project Ga0207675, IMG submission 184305) | Switchgrass rhizosphere microbial communities from Kellogg Biological Station, Michigan, USA - KBS Switchgrass S4-2 (SPAdes) (version 2) | ecosystem: Host-associated > Plants > Roots >...
GCTGCTGCTGGAACGGATCAACCGCACGGGCACAACGGTGCTCATGCTCCTATGCAAGGCAGCCAACCGGAATTTGCCGGCAAACGCGTTTCTGCCGGCCTTAGCTTCTCTGCGATACGTACGCCGAATAAGCCACACGCCCGACTGGTTATTGAAAAGGGCCGCTCGAGCGGGAAACAGTTCATGTTGAGTGATACGGAAGCGCAAATCGGCCGTTGGGACGCTGACGGCGGTATCTTCCCCGACGTAGATCTCGATACTGACGATCCGGAAGCAAAAGTCTCGCGCCGTCACGCCCGCATCACTTTGAGTAATGGTCAGTACTTCTTAGAGGATCTGGGATCGACTAACGGTACGTTCATCAATCGTGGTAAACGATTGCCTCCTGGACAGCGCCAGGCACTTTGCGACGGCGACGAAATTATTGTCGGTAAAACGTTCCTGCGCTTCCACATTGTGAAATAGATCAGATGGCCGAATGCAACGCATGCGGCGCCCTCGTCTCGCACGGTGAACACTTCTGCGGGAACTGCGGCACGCAGCAACTTCCTCCCAATTCGGAATTGAGAACTATCGCTGCCAACCTCAGCGAGTCAGGCGAAGTGCAGACTGTGGACGCGTCAGCTGTCGCCGAACCGGCCGTTGTAGAGGCGAACGCGTCTGCTGTCGCCGAGCCGGCCGCTGTAGAAGAGGTGACCGAAGCGCCGGCGGAAGCAGCGGCACAGACTGGTGAGCCGATTCCCATCTCGTCAAACTCACTCGGCGGATCATTCACAGACAACATTGGACTCTCCGAAACCACGGCGGAACCACGTGGCACCGGCGGGCATCGCCCGGCTGTCAAACAGCTCGACTCGAACACGATTCTGAACCATCGCTACGAGGTCGTTCGCCGTATCGGCGGCGGCGGTATGGGCGCAGTTTATCTCGCAAAAGATCGGAACCTCGGTGACGCGCCACGCGCCGTCAAAGAGATGGTCGAATCGCATCTCGATCCGGCGCAACACGAAAAAGCCATCGGCGATTTTAAACGCGAGTCGCTATTGCTAACTTCGCTGGAGCACCCGTGCATCCCGACTATCTACGACTATTTTTACGACGAGACCTCGGGGCGCTTTTATCTCGTGATGAAGTACATCTCGGGTGGCGATCTCGCTTCGCGCATGCGTGCCGCCGTTGGCGGAAAGATCGATGAGAAGACCGTCACCGACTGGGGCATGCAAGTGGCCGACGTGCTCGACTATTTGCATTCGAGGCCCAAACCGATCATCTACCGCGATCTCAAACCAGCGAACCTGATGATCGACGGAAACACCGGCCGCGTGATGTTGATCGACTTCGGCATCGCGCGTTGGGTGTCGCAACAGGAAAAGGGTGTTACCGCAGTCGGTACGATGGGTTACGCGCCGCCGGAACTCTTTAGCGGCCGAGTGCAGCCTGCGTCCGATGTGTACAGTCTTGGCGCGACGATGTTTCACCTGTTGACTGCCGCCGATCCGCAGGACAATCCGCTGTTGATCTTCGACTTCTCGAAAAACCCGCGTCCACGACAAATCAATCCGGCAATCTCGAGCGAGATGGAACAGATCCTGATGCGTTCGGTCGAGTACAGACCGGAAGACCGTTATCGTACGGCCGGTGAACTGAGAAACGAACTGGCGGTCCATCTTGAGAAGTTGATGTCGGGACGCGTCAGTTACGGCATGCCCGCGCCGCAGCTCGGTGGCGAGACGGTGCAGGTGCAAACGGTCTACTGCGGTTTTTGCGGCGGCCGCATTGCTGCCGACGACGTTTTCTGCGCGCATTGCGGCGCGCGCCAGCCACTGGCTGGTGTTGGCTCCAGCGCGCTGTTGCACACGCCGCGGCCCACCGCGAAGCTGGTCGTCACCGGCACCACCGAGCTCGATGCTTCGTTCATACTTCAGAAGGACAGCAACCTGCTCGGACGCACGGATCCACACTCGAACATCTTTCCGGAGATCGATCTGTCGCGCTTCGATCCGGAAACGAAAGTCTCACGACGCCACGCGCGTATTTGGATTGAAGGTGAAACTTTTTTAGTCGAAGACCTCGGCTCAGTGAATGGAACTGTAATCAACGACTCCGTCAGACTTGCGCCCAGACAACCTCGGGTACTCGACAGCGGTGACAAACTGCGCGTCGGGGAGACGACGTTGCATTTTCTGGTGGGGTAAAAGATCTCCTTGTCATCAGTGTCTAAATACGTTGGAAAAACCGGGGCACGGATGACGCGGACACGTCTGCACGTGCCTTTTGCCCTCCGTTGTGGTGCTTTCCTGATCGACTACATTCTGCTCATTTCGCTGGTCGTACTAGGTACCCTTTTTGCGCGTATGCTTGGTGGAGGTGCTCGTTCGGCGGGGAGCACCGCCGAAACGACCGCGATTCTGTTGGCCGTCGTGATTGCGTTCCTGAACCTCGGAGTGCTGCCCGGTCTGACGGGGCTGACACTTGGAAAGTGGGCCGCAGGATTGCGAATACAGCGAGTTGACACCGGAAATCCGGGAATCGGGCGCGCCCTGTTACGTCACTTTGTCGGATATCCGTTGTCGTTAATTACGTTTGGGCTTGGGTTTCTAGTGGCAGCAGTAACCGTGCAAGGTCGGGGGTTGCACGATATGATTGCCGGCACCGTCGTCGTTCGTGAAAGTTCACTATAGTTGGCAGAGGAAACAGATAACTTCTGAAAAATGTCCGAGCTAATAGTTAAATACCCCGATCGCGCCCCGGACCACTTCCCGCTTGGGCGTCTGCGCATAACTATCGGCCGTTCCGCGAGGAACGATCTCTGTATCCCCGATCCATTTGCTTCACGCGTGCATGCGGAAGTGCGTCGCGAAGGCGACGAGTATGTGTTGCAGGATCTTGGTTCTGCGAACGGTACGCTCTACAACGGCGCGACCGTGGACGGCGCCGTACATCTGACCCCAGGCGGGCGTATTCAGATCGGCGAGACTGAGATCATCTTCGATGATGGCACCTACAACTCGAGTATGGGCGCCACGATGATCACCGACAATACGAGCAGTCTTCCCGAAGCGACGATTGCACTCGCTTCCGGTGATCGGACCACCTCCGGACTCCTCGAAGCGATTGAAGGTGCACGCACGCAACCCGAAGAGATCGCTTCGACCACCTCGGCCGCAACGCATAAAGCAAAGCATGGCGACTTGCTCGCGCTGATCAGCAAAGTGGGCATCACGCTGCTCGCTCCCGCTACGTTGATTGAAACCCTGGAACAGGTCGTCTCGCTCGTGTTTGAGGCGGTGCCCGCGGATCGGTGTCTAATCATGATGCGTGATGAGGGAAGCGAAGATCTGCGCGTAGCCGTGGCGCGATTGCGCGACCGCGTTGGTGAAGTTGGCGAGATACGTGTTAGCCGCAACGTGCTCGACGAAGTAGTGATCCGCGGAAAGTCTGTGCTGACGTCTGACGCGCAACACGATCCGCGGTTTGCGAGTGGCACCATGGTGTTGCAAGGAGTGAGGTCCGTCCTCGCGGTTCCATTGGGTGTTGAAGACAAGGTGTTTGGAATCATCTACGCCGACTCGCCGATAGCCGAAGGACGTTTTACCGAGGACCACCTGAAGGTTTTGGCAACGCTCGCTTCGGTGGCAGCGATTCGCGTTGAAAACGCCAGGTTGGTCGAGGCGCGTTTGGAACGCGAGCGACTCGAACGCGAGCTGGCGCTTGCGAGTGAGATCCAGCAACGGTTTCAGCCGGCGGCGCCGCCGCATGTTGATGGTTACGAGCTTCAAGGGATCAGTTTTCCGTGTTACGAGATCGGTGGAGACTACTACGACTTCATCGAGCGTGAAGATGGACGACTTGTGATTGCGCTTGGCGACGTGTCGGGTAAGGGAACTGCGGCCGCGTTGTTGATGTCGTCGTTGCACGCGGCGATTCACGCGCAGTCGGCGTCGCACGATTCGCTGGTGGAGACGATCTCGGCGGTCAATCGTTATCTCGCGGATAACATTCCGGCGAACCGTTTCGTTACGTTGTTTTATGCGGAGTTGGATCCGGAGTCGGGCGCGCTGTCGTTTCTGAACGCGGGACATAATCCGCCGTTAATCGTTCATTCGGCGGGCACGGTTGAGCAGCTTGCCTCGGGGGGGTTGCCGCTTGGGATCAAGCGTGACGCAGATTACCGCGAAGGGCGCACTCAGTTGCAGAAGGGCGATGTGCTCGTTGTGTATTCGGATGGTGTGACCGAAGCGGTTAGTCCGAGTGGAGAAGAGTTTGGCGCGACGAGGTTGTATGAGGTTGTTGCGCGCAATATCAACGCGTCGGCGGCTGGGATTCGCGATCGAATTGAGTCGTCGTTGACGAAGTTCGCGCAGGGGACGAGTGCGGCCGACGACATCACGCTCGTGATCGTGAAACGCCAGGCCGAAGCGAAACTCACCGCCAGCGCCGGCGACTAAAGCCACAGGCACAAGATGCACAAGTGTCGGCTAAAATGCTTTGTGTATTTTGTGCCTTTTTGTGGCTAGACCTCATGGATCCAGACACAGATATCGGCGGCGTCCAACACCGCTTTCCCGTGACGAACCAGTCAGCGATCGTGCGCGCGCGCAGTTCCGATCACGCGGTGCGCCAGCGCGCGTTCGACACGATTCTCACGAGTTACTGGAAACCAGTTTACAAATACGTCCGGCTCAAATGGCAGGCCAACAACGAAGACGCAAAAGATCTGACGCAAGCCTTCTTCGCTAACGCGTTCGAGAAAAATCACTTCGCCGACTACGACGCCGGCAAAGCGAGTTTCCAAACGTTTCTGCGCACTTGTCTCGACGGCTTTGTGGCCAATGAACGTAAAAAAGGAAAACGTTTGAAGCGCGGCGGCGAGCTGGAACACTTTCAGCTCGACTTCGTAAATGCCGAAAACGAGTTTGCATCACATGCTCCCGACTTGACGCCGGAAGATTACTTTCACCGCGAGTGGGTGCGTTGGATGTTTTCGCTGGCCGTCGAAGCGTTGCGCGAACGGAGTAAGAAGGAAGGATGGGGAATCAGGTTCCAACTGTTTGAGCGCTACGATTTGGCGGATGATGACGCCGCGACTTTGTCGTACGCCTCGTTAGGACAGGAGTTTGGGCTAGACGCGACGACAGTCAACAACTACCTCGCCGCCGCGCGACGCGATTTTCGCCGCGTCGTGATCGAGAAATTGCGTGAAATCACCGCCACTGAAGAAGAGTTTCGCAACGAAGCGCGCTCGCTGCTCGGAGTTGAAGTGAAATGAAATGGATCTCAGACGCACGGTTGGACCACCTTCGCGAGCTTGCGATTAGCGCTGACTTCGGCGCAACCAAATACCGCCTCATCAACGAACTCGCATCCGGAGGAATGGGCACGGTCTACCTCGCAGACGACACTGAACTCAATCGACAAGTGGCGATCAAGATCCTCAACACACCCGAGCTGACCGGCGATCTCAAACGACGCATGGTTCGCGAAGCGCAGATCATTGCGCGTCTCGAACATCCGGGAATCGTTCCCGTTCACGACGTCGGCTCGCTGCCGGACGGCCGCGTTTTCTACGCCATGAAATACGTGCGCGGCAGCCGCCTGGACGACTACGCCGCGAAAAACGAATCCATCCGCGATCGTTTACGGAAGTTTCAAGCCGTTTGCGATGCCGTGGCGTTTGCGCATGCACACGGCGTGATTCATCGCGACTTGAAACCGCAGAACATCATGATCGGTTCTTTCGGTGAAGTGCTCGTGCTCGATTGGGGCGTTGCAAAAATCCTGCGCCGCCGTGAGTCTCCTGTTGCATCTGAAGCTGACACGCTGATGTTGAATAACAACCAGGCCGACACGAGCCACGGTACGGTTGTCGGCACGCGCAACTACATGTCGCCCGAACAAGCGCGCGGCGAGATCAATCAGCTCGACGAACGTTCAGACGTGTATTCACTCGGCGCTGTTCTGTATTTCCTGTTGACTGATCAAGCGCCCTCCTCGGCACGTCCGAGAGCGGTCAATCCGAAAGTCACGAAAGCAGCCGATGCAATCTGTCTTAAAGCCATGTCTCAGGAGTCAGCCGCACGGTATGCAACCGCCGCTGAATTGTCGCGCGACATTGGCAAGCTGCTGGATGCGGAACCCGTATCGGCTTACCGGGAGAATGTTCTGGAGAAAGTCGGGCGCTGGGCCGGCAAGAACCGGTTTCTGATTCTCTTAGTGCTGGCTTACCTGGTGATGAGAATTTTCTTCGCTTTTACGTCTCGCAGTTAAAGATTTCTCGCCGCACGTTTAATAGAAGAGTAGATAGCTGAAAAAGGAGAACGGAAATGTCCAAACCCCTGCTTGGAGTAATACTCGGCGCGATCCTTGGCGCCATTGACGGCCTGACCGCGTGGTTCACGCCCGCCGTCCGGAATCAACTCACAGGGATCGTGATTGGTTCGACCATCAAGGGCATCATTGCGGGCATCGCAATCGGTTTCTTTGCGAAGAAGTTTCACTCGCTGCCGATTGGGATTTTGTTTGGTGTGATTGTCGGCGCGCTGCTGGCTTATCTGACGGCGCTGATGACGGGCGGTTACTATCTCGAGATCATCGTACCCGGAACCATCGTCGGTCTGATCGTGGGCTTTGCTACTCAGAAGTATGGTGCGGTTCCTCAAACTTCATAAGGAGACTAAAAAATGTCAAGAGTTGTTCACTTTGAGATTCACGCGGGCGATCCGGAGCGCGCGGTCAAGTTTTACCAGACGTTATTCGGTTGGAACTTTCAAAAGTGGGATGGACCAATGGAGTATTGGATGGTCATCACCGGACCAGACGATCAACCAGGCATCAATGGCGGCCTCATGCCTCGTCACGGCGAAATCGATGGGCAGGCAGTGATTGCTTACGTGTGCACGGTTGATGTGGCCGATGTTGATGCGTCACTGAAGACCGCACTCGACAACGGCGCGCAGGTCGCGTTGCCAAAGATGCCGATTCCGGGCGTGGGCTGGCTGGTCTATTGCAAAGACACGGAGGGCAACATTTTCGGCATGATGCAGAACGATCCCGGAGCGAAGTAGGCGCGGATTTCACACAGATCAGTCGCTGGGCTTGCCCTGAAGCAGCGGCTCCGATTTCAACGTCTGTGGACCATTCTCATTACAGATCGCGAACGATGCGCCTTCGTACATCGTGACACCTGCGTATTCGCCTTTCGCGTTGAGAATGTAGAAGTTGATGCCAAAGTTCGGCAAGCCGCGACTGTTGAGTAAGCGTTTCTCGATAGTGTTGTTCTTGATTCTATTCAACACTTCCATGCCGGCGTCTTTCGGATTTGCGCCACGACGCATCTCCTCGACGATCACGAACGAGCAGAGGTTGAAGAGATTCGCTTCGCCGCGTCCGGTAGACCCGGCCGCGCCGACTGCGCCATCAACATAGAGTCCGGCGCCGAGAATTGGCGAGTCGCCAAGCCGTCCCGGAATTTTCCACGCGAGTCCGCTCGTGGTTGTAACGCCGCAGATCTCGCCTTTGGAGTTAATGCCGTCGCAGTTAATCGTGCCGTGGAGGTTCTCTTCGCGAAGCTTTCCTTCAGCAAGCATTTCGAGCGCGACGCGATGCCCGGCTTCAGCGCGTTTCTTTGGATCGAGGTAGTGGCCGGGATCTGTGCGGCGTTTCCACTCGAGCCATTGCCGGCGTGAGTTCTCGGTGTTGAGATCGTCTTCGATCTTGAAGCCCATGTTGCGTGCGAAGTCCTGCGCGCCTTTGCCGACGATGAGGTGATGGTCCGTGGCGTCCATCACAGCTTTCGCGACAAGCGAAGGAGTGCGCACGCCTTCAAGCGCACCGACAGCGCCGGCCTGTTTTCTAGGACCATGCATGACTGACGAGTCGAGCTGCACGACGCCGTCCGCGTTCGGCAAACCGCCGTAGCCGACGCTGTCGTCCAGCGGATCGAGTTCGACGATGTTGACGCCGGCAATAACTGCATCAAGCACGTCGGAACCGCCGGTGAGCATCGTGAACGCCTTTTGCACTGCCGTCACTGTGCCGCCGTTTTTGAAACGGTTACCGTTGGCGGACGAGATCACCATCGGCTTGATGGCGCTTTGCGTCAAAATCGCCGGAAAGCCTGCGGCGTTTTTGCTGGTTGCAGCGAGGGTCAGACCGGCGGCAGCGCTGGTCCGCATGAAGTCACGGCGTCTTATTTTTTTGGTCATGGTGCGCGCATTATAGATCAATAAAGATCCAGCGCTTCTTTAATTCTTTCCTCAGTTTTCGGGCCTATTCCGTCGACCATATCGAGCCCGCCACCTGCTACAAAAGTCTTCAGATCAGGTATGGACGACACTTTGAAACGCTGATGCAGCAGCGCCGCCGTCTTTGGACCAATCCCGGGAATTTCAGTGAGGTCCAGAACGGTCTCTGGTGTTTCCGCCGTCAGCCGTTCCCACGCGTCAAACGTTCCGCGTTCGAGCAAGTCAATAACTTTTCCGGCGATTGCTTTTCCGACTCCGGGAATCTCTTGCAATCCCGTCACGCCTTCTGTTTCCGCAATCTCTTTTAACGGCGTCGGCCAAACCTCGATCGCCTCGGCTGCGTTGCGATACGAACGCAGGCGAAACGGATCGTCGCCGCGAATCTCCATCAAGGCTGACAAGCGGTAGAATCTCCGAGCGATCTCTGCATTATTCATCGGTTTGGGATTTCTATTAGACTAGCACAAACCGAACAAACTAATCAGGAGCACTACAGGTGAATCACATAAGACGACAGCTATTGACCAGCCTTTCTGTTGCCGGCGCAAGTGCGTTGTTAATTGGTTGTAAGTCAACGCCGAGCAAGACGGGCGCGGCAACCAATGACGAAGGAAAGGAACCTGCGCCGGGCGAAGCCGTACCGGCAGAGGTCAGCGCGGCTGAAGATCTGATGCGCGAACACGGAATACTCCGCCGCGCACTGCTGGTCTATCAGGAGTTGGCGGTTAGATTGCGGCAGGATCCCGCAGCGGCGCCGTTAGAAGCAATCGAAAAAACGGCTCAGTTGTTTCGCGTGTTTGGCGAAGACTATCACGAGAAGCGTTTGGAGGAGGCGTTCATCATTCCCGTCGTCAGAAAAGTGCAGGGACCCGCTGCGGCTTACGCTGACGTGCTCGTGGCCCAACACGAGCGTGGACGCGAGATCACAGATTACCTCCTGTCAGTTTCGAAGGCAGATCGACTTGCAACTAACCAGGTTGACGGCGTGACTAAAGCGCTTGAGTCGTTTGTGCGGATGTACGAACACCACGCAGCGATCGAAGACACGACGGTGTTTCCGGCATGGAAGGCTGCGACCGGCGATCAGGAGTATGACGAGTTAGGTGAGAAGTTTGAAGACATCGAGAACGAACAGTTTGGTTCCGATGGTTTTGAAACGGCGTTAAAGAGAATGGAAGACATCGAAGCGAGTGTTGGTCTAAACAACCTGAACATGTTCACCGCGCCGGCGCCACCGAAGTAGATCGCCGCTTTACTTTTGCGGCGTAACGCGTAAAATGCGCGACTGGTTTTCACTCAAATAAAAACACAGACGGAGGTTCCTCACGCCACTCCGCGGGCGCCTCAAACCTTAAACCTCTCGATTTCTTAAGGAGCCAAAACATGTCGTACATACAATTCGCCGACGAACCCAACCAGGAAGAACGCATCGCAAAACTTCGGCAGGAAGTGGAAAAACTTGGCGGCAGCACGATGTCACTCGAATCGATGCCCGCCGACATGGAAGAAGAGTTTCTCCGTCACGTGCTGGAGTATGAAACTGCCGAAGCAATCAGTCTCCTCAAACTGCTCGAAAATGCGGGGTTGGAAATTCCGGCGCCGGACCAGCTTGATGACAATGCTCTCACCGTCAAACTCAAAGAGATCATCGAGCGCATGGCCGCGGTGGGAGCATATCTCATGCACACAGACCATCTCTCAGATCGCGGGCTTTATGAATACCTGTTTCACGACGGTTTGCGCGAGGAAGCAGTGCTGTTTCCCGAAAACCCGAGCTATGCGTACATGATCGATCTCACCGGCAGCGGCAGCGAGGAAGATAATCAGACCTTCTTGAAGTACTACGCTGACGAGAAGTACCGCGAGCAATGGGCCACCGACTGGCCCGACGATCACATACCCGAGCACGAAGATCCGCCGTTCGATCGAGATCGGTTTTTGCCGCAGTCTCCGATTGGTTGACGTGAAGTGAACCGTGGCTCAGGCGACGATCATCGTGCCCGTGCCTTTGTCAGTGAAGATCTCTGACAGCAGCGCGTTGCGATTGGTGCCGCTAATGATGTGGGCGGAGTGAACTCCACGACGCAACAGTGTAGTTATGCTTTGCAGTTTGGGAATCATTCCGCCAGTGGCCGCGCCGCTATTGATTAGCTCGTCCGCCTCAGCGGCACTCAAGCGTGAGAGTTTTGTCTTCGTGTCTTCTGGCTTAAGGTAGATGCCGTCGACGTCGCTGAGGAGTATCAACTTCTCGGCGCGCAGTACGATCGCGATCTCCGCGGCGATCGTGTCGGCGTTTATATTGAAGACCGAACCCTCATCGTCCGCTCCGAGCGACGAGATCACCGGCAAATAACCGTGGTCCAACAGCACCATCAGTAGGCGCGAGTTGATCTGCACGACGTCGCCGACGTAACCAAAATCGACCGTGTCGTGCACGCCGGTTTGGCGGTTCAGGATCTCTTTTGGTGGCCGTCTTTCGGCGTGAACGATGTTGCCGTCAACGCCTGAGAGGCCGACCGCTTCGATGCTGCGCTGGCGCAACGCCGCGAGTATGTCGGTGTTGATCTTGCCGGCGAAGATCATCTTGGCCATTTCGAGTGTGGCGTCGTCGGTGACGCGGCGTCCTTCGATGATCGTCTGTTCGACGCCGAGTTTGGACGCGAGATCGCTGAGTTGTTTGCCCCCGCCGTGAACGACACAGATGCGAATACCGACTTGATGGAGCAGGGCGAGTTCTTCGGCGAGTGATGCCAGGTTGTCGTGGTCTTCAGTGACTTTGCCGGAGAGCTTGACGACAAACGTTTGGCCTTGGAAGCGTTGAATGTACGGCAACGCCTCGCGTAATAAGTCGAGCCGAGTTTGGTTGTCGATTATTAAACTCATAACAGCTTACTTAGTACCGCCTTTTGCACGTGCAAGCGGTTTTCCGCTTCGTCAATCACAACTGACGCTTTCGAATCGATCACACCGTCCGTCACGATCACATTGCGCCGCACAGGCAAACAGTGCATGAACACCGCCTTACTGGTTCGGCTCATTTTGTCTTCATTAACGATCCACTTGTCTCTAAACTGCGCCCTCTCCGCAATATCGCGATCTGTGTCGCCGTAAAACTGCTTCGCACCCCAGCTCTTCGCGTAGATCACTTCTGCCCCGTCGAATGCCGCGTCAATGTCGTTTGTGATCTCAACGCTGCCGTGCCGACGCACACTTGCGATTAAATCTTCATCGAGGTCGTAACCCGGCGGATGCGCGATGACCAAATCGTGGCCCATCTGTGCCGCGGCCAGAGCAAAACTATTCGGAACCGCCATCGGCAGCGGCTTGGGATGCCAGGCCCACGTCAAGACGACACGCTTACGGCCCGCGCCGAGCTTTTCGCGAATCGTCATCATGTCCGCTGCGGATTGACATGGATGATGCATCGCCGATTCGAGGTTAATGATTGGAACTGAGGCGTACTTTGCGAAGGCGCCAAGCACCGGATCGGTTCGCTCTTCCTGCCAGTCTTTCAATGCCGCAAACGTTCGCACACCGATAGCCACACAGTATCGTTCGAGCACACGGACAAATTCCGCGACGTGCTCGGTCTTGTCGCCATCCATCACTGCGCCTTCGCGATGTTCGAGTGTCCAGCTTGTGCCGCCTGGTTCAAGCACGACGGCATTGCCGCCGAGTTCGTAGATTCCGACCTGCATCGAAGCGCGTGTTCGTAGACTCGGGTTGAAGAAGACGAGGGCCACAGATTTGCCGCTTAAGGGCCGTGAACGATCGTCGCCGGCTTTAAACCGCAACGCTGACGCCAGTAGTTCGTCGAGGTTGCTTTCGAGAGTGCTTAGAAAGTTCATTTCAAACCATCGATAAGGATGTCTACGTGTGAAGCCTGCAAACACAACGGCGGCAACAACCTCAACACATTCCGATTACTCGAGGTGCCCGTAATGATCTTTTGCTCCAACAACGCCTGATGAACCGGCGCTGCGTTCTCGGCGAATTCTATCCCCAACAGAAAACCGCACCCACGGACCGCCACAACCTTCTCCACCTCGGCCAGCCGCTCTCTCAAATAGGCTTCAACCGTTCTGACATTCTCCAGCATGCGATCGTTTTCGATTGCTTCCAGCGTCGCCGTCACCGCCGCCATCGCCAGCATGCCGCCGCCAAAAGTCGTGCCCAGGTCATTCTCTTTTATTCGTCCTGAGATTTGATCGGTCACAAGACACGCACCAACCGGAATCCCACTCCCAAGCGCCTTCGCCAAGGTCACGATGTCAGGCGCCACACCGTCGCCCGCATCGCTTCCCGCGAAGAACCACTCGCCCGTGCGGCCGACGCCAGTCTGCACTTCGTCGTAGATCAACATGATGCCGCGTTCGTCGCAGAGTTCGCGCAGCGCAAGATAAAACCCCGGCTCCGCCATTCGCACGCCCGCCATCGACTGAATAGGCTCCAGCATGATCGCCGCGACAGTTTCATCCGCGATACTCCGCACCGAGTCGATGTTGCCAAACTCCGCTTCCAGATGGCCGGGCACGTTCGGCTTTCCGAGCTCGCGATATTTGCCGAGAAACGTTGCGCTGATCGCGTCGGCGGTGCGGCCATGAAAACCGCCGGAGAAGGTGATGATCTGCTCCCGGCCGGTCGCCATCCGCGCCATGCGCATTGCATTCTCGTTTGCTTCCGTGCCGGAGTTACAGAAGAAAGCCTTCGTGAGCGAAGCAGGCGCAAGCGAGACGAGTTTCTCCGCCGCGCGGGCGCGCGCGCTCGAATAGACGAGGTTCGAATAGAACAACAACCGTTCCGCTTGCGCGCTAATCGCTTTTACAACGTGTGGATGACAATGGCCTGTGCCCGCGACAGCGTGACCGCCGTACAGATCGAGATACTTGTCGCCGTCGCTGGTGTGGATCCAGACGCCATCGCCGCGCTCGGCGGCGATCTGCATCTTCTTGTACGTCGCGAGCTGGAACCTCTCCTCGCTTGCGGCTATGTCAGTTAACAGCTCCGTGATCACGGATTTGATCCTGTTAGTAACAGTCCGGTCGTCTCTTCCAACCCGAACATCAAATTCATGTTCTGCACCGCTTGTCCGGCCGCGCCTTTCACCAGGTTATCGATTGCAGAAAAAACGACGATCTGTTTACCGCGCGAAGCAAAACCAAGGTCGCAGAAGTTAGTTGTCTTCACCCAGTTAATGTCTGGAGATCCCTCTACCAGTCTCACAAAAAACGAGTCTCGATAATAATCCGCGAAGATCGCGCGTAGCGCAGTCTCTGTCACTTCACCCTTAGCTTCCGCGTAAATAGACGCAAAGATCCCGCGCGAAACCGGCAGCGAGTGAGTCATGAACACCAACTCGTTGGTCCAATCCCCGAGGTGACTGAGCTCCTGCTCGATCTCGGGCACGTGCTGATGTGTGAACGGCTTGTACGCATAGAACGAATTCATACGCTGTGGATGGTGCGTGTTCGACGCAGGCTTAGCTCCCGATCCCGACGAACCAGTCTTCGCATCTACAACGACGCGTCCGGTGAGCAGTCCATTTGCGACGAGCGGCGCAAGACCGAGCAACGTCGCGGTTGCAAAACAGCCTGGGTTGGCAATCAAACGCGCGCTTCGAATGGCTTCGCGATTTGTTTCCGTTAAGCCGTAGACAAACTCTGCCTGGGAGGCCATCGCCGTGTGCGGCTGTTTGTAATGAGATTCAAAGACAGATTGGTCGCGCAAGCGGAAGTCGCCGGAGAGATCCACCGCCTTGATCGTTGATGGAAGGTTCGGGACGATCGACATCGCCTGCCCGTGCGGGAGCGCAAAGAAAACACAATCCAGGTTGTTAATCGACTCGAATTCGTCAGGCGCTTTAATAAAGTCAAGATTGGTTAGCCCGGCTAGATTCCGATGCACTTCGGCGACCGGTTTGCCGGCGTGCTCGTTGGCAGTGACGAACGCGAGATCGATGTTTGGGTGAAAGAGGAGTATGCGCAGCAGTTCGGAGCCGCCGTAACCGGAGCCGCCGAAGATCGCCACTCGAATTCCACGTTGTTCTAATTGCATTGCCGTTGAAACAGGAATTAAAGACAGACCTAAATACCAATCTCTACTCGCTTAGCCTGGACCTTCGCTATTACTACATCGAACAGCGCGGCGCCTTCGCGGCGCGCATTCGCCGCGGGTACCAAAAACTGCTCTCTGATGTAGTCTTCACCCATGCGAGAGTCGGTAACGGATCCGGACACCACGTTCACTTCCACGCCACGCTGGCGCAGCAGTTCAATACCGCCCCACGCGCCGACATAATCGGACGCGCAAAACACGAGCGCCGACATCGCTTCCAGCAGTTCCACGTCCGCGAAAATCGTATCGACCGAGTATCCGCCCAGGATCCCATCTCCTAACTCGATCACGATAAGGTCCGGATTGGCCTCATTCAGTTTCGCGATGATCGCTTTTGCCGTCGGCGCGAGATCCGCGACATCGACGGTCGAAGGCAAACCGCAATCGAGAAAGCTCGCAGTCGCGATCGCGCCGTGGTCCGCCATGTTCAACGTGTCACGCAGGCAAGCAATACCCGAAAGTTTTCCGGCGGCAACTTTCAAACCGGCGCGCGTTGCCTGCTTGATCAACTCCGTAGCCGCGACAGTCTTCCCGCTGTTCATACTCGTGCCGGCGATGATCACGATTGGCGCTGTTTCGCCGAGCCGAGTTTGCGGTGGCAGACAAGCGTCAGCGATGTTTAGTACGTTGCCGTCTTCGTCACACGCTAGACCGATCACTTCCAACTCAATCGCATCGCTCAAGCTCGAGTGATGTCCGGTGCAGCGTCCAATCACGCCACCCATATTCAGGAGATGTAATCGATCACCGTTCCTCACGCTTTGCGGAACATCTCCCACGAAACCTTTCAACGCGCGGCGACGACCCAGCACACCGAGCAGAAGATCGCCGGGATTGATCTTCGCCAAACGCCCGGTCGGCAACTCGAGCATGTGGTAAGTCGCGCTGTCTGTGAGCGCGCGCACCACCACCACGTCGCCGGGCAGGGGCGAATCCGTTGAAGAGACCAGCGCCACCGTCTTTGTTAAGCCGAGCGGCGACGTCGCCGATCCAATCTTGTCAACGTCGATAACGTTGATTTCAGTCATCGTTCACCTCCGAGTCGCAATCGCAGCGCGTTGAGCTTGATGAAACCTTCGGCGTCGCGCTGGTTGTAGACCGAGTCGGCTTCAAACGTCGCGATACGTTCGTCGTAGAGCGAGTGCGGCGAGCGCCGGCCTACCACGATCGCGTTACCGCGGAAGAGTTTGAGACGCACGTCGCCCGTTACCGCTGCTTGCGTCTCCTCGATCGTTTTGCGCAGCAGTTTGAATTCGGGAGCAAACCAGAAACCGTAGTAGATGCTCTCGGCAAACTTCACGCCGAGTGAATCGCGCAAGTGCATCACCTCTCTATCAAGTGTCAGCGACTCGAGAGCGCGATGCGCAGCGTGCAGGATCGTTACACCCGGTGTTTCGTAAACGCCGCGCGACTTCATGCCGACGAAGCGATTCTCGACCAGATCCACGCGGCCGATACCATGTTCACCGCCGAGCTTGTTGAGCGTTTCGAGCAGCGCGACCGGATCCATTTTCTTTCCGTCGATCGCGACAGGCTCACCTTTATCAAACGAGACGGAGACATACTGCGCTTCAGCACGCGCGTTTTCAGGCGAACGGGTCAACTGAAAAATGTTCTCCGGCGGTTCGGCCCACGGGTCTTCGAGAATTCCGCCCTCGTATGAAATGTGCATCAGGTTGGCGTCCGTCGAGTATGGCTTTTCAGCGGTCGCCGTTACGGGAATGTTGTGTTGCTTCGCGTACGCGATCAGGTCCGTGCGTCCTTTGAACTCCCACTCGCGCCACGGAGCAATCACCTTGATGTCGGGTTGCAGCGCGTAGTAAGTGAGTTCGAAACGAACTTGATCGTTACCCTTGCCGGTTGCGCCGTGCGCGACTGCATCGGCGCCTTCTTTGCGCGCGATCTCGATCTGGCGTTTTGCGATCACCGGACGGGCAAGCGACGTGCCCATCAGGTAGACGCCTTCGTAAATTGCGTTGGCTTTGACAGCGGTCCAGACGTAATCGCGGACAAACTCTTCGCGCAGGTCTTCAACGTAGAGTTTTGACGCGCCCGTAGCGTGTGCTTTCTCTTCTAGTCCCGACAGTTCGGCGCCCTGGCCCACATCCGCGCAGTAACAGACGACTTCGCAGTTGTAGTGCTCCTTCAGCCAGCGCAGCATGACTGAAGTGTCGAGGCCCCCGGAGTAGGCAAGTACGATTTTGTTGACAGTTGTCATTTAAACAGTTCCCAAACCTGCTTCACGGTCGCGCGTTGCGACTTCGCATCTCGCACGGCGATGAAGATCGTGTCTTCACCGGCGATGGTTCCCACAACTTCAGGAAACGCGGCCGCGTCGATCTCTACTGCGACGGCCGACGCGAGTCCCGGCAATGTGCGCGCGATTACCAAACTGTCACCTGCCTGGTCTAAACTCAGCAGTCCGCGAGCAGAGGCGCCATTCACTCGGGGCAACGTGTAATGTCCGTGCTGCTTGACGATCCCGAGCTCTTCCAGATCGCGCGAGACGCTCGACTGCGTAGCCGGAACGCCGGCGCGTTCGAGCAGCGCCCGCAGGTCTTCCTGCGTGCCAATCGGTTTTGCCTGGATCAGGCTCAGTATTTTCTGCTGCCGCTCTCGTTTAATCATACAGCACTTATGCGCTTAGCTTGCATAAACAGTGCATAGATGCATAAACTAGCACGGCCGGTTGTCAGGGGTCAAACTATGAGTGAGAAAAAGTTGTGGGGCGGGAGGTTTAGCGGGACGCCGGATCCGCAGTTTGCGGAGTTCAATAACTCTTTTCGTTTTGATCGGCGACTGTTTGACGTCGATGTTGAAGCGAGTATTGCTTACTGCGCCGCGTTGGAAGGCGCTGGGATTGTGAGTCCCGCAGAAGCGAGTCAGATCAGGGAGGGATTGCGAGCGGTACGCGAGCAAGGCACGCCGGAAAAATCCGCGGCTGAAGATGTTCACTCGTTTGTTGAAGCGCGATTGATAGAACTCGTAGGCGATGTCGGTCGCAAGCTGCACACGGGACGCAGCCGTAACGATCAGGTGGCCACGGATTTTAGACTCTGGATGCGTGAGGCGCTCGACGATTTAAGCGGATTGATCCGCGAGCTTCAAACGGCGCTCGTTGATTTCGCCGGCACAAATAGCGAGATCGTCATCGCCGGTTACACACACTTGCAGCGCGCGCAGCCGGTGCTGCTGGCCCACTGGTGTCTCGCATATTTCGAGATGCTCGCGCGCGATCGTGAACGTCTGGCTGAAACGCGACGCCGCGTGAATGTGCTGCCGTTGGGATCAGCCGCGCTGGCCGGCACGTCGTTCCCGATAGATCGCGAAGCCCTCGCGGCATCGTTAGGCTTCGAATCCGTCGCGCGGAACAGCCTCGACGCCGTGAGCGATCGCGATTTCTGCATTGAATTCCTGAGCGATTGCTCGTTGTTGATGGTCCATCTGTCACGTCTTGCCGAAGACGTGATCCTCTACGCCTCGCAGGAATTTGGTTTTTTCGAATTAGGCGACGCAATTGCTACCGGTTCGAGTTTGATGCCGCAAAAGAAAAACCCCGATTCGATGGAGCTGGTGCGTGGCAAAGCAGGACGCGTCTTTGGCGACTTGATGTCGATGCTGACAACACTGAAAGGTCTACCGCTGGCTTACAACAAAGACCTGCAGGAAGACAAGGAAGCCGTGTTTGACGCATTCGATACCGTGAGTTCGTGTTTGCAGATTACGAGCATTGTGTTTCGGAACATCAGCGTGAATAACGGTCGTGCTTCGTCAGCGGCAAACAGCGGGTACATGAATGCAACCGAGCTTGCGGACTACCTGGTGCAGAAAGGCATGCCGTTTCGAGAGGCGCACGAAGTTGTTGGAAAGATCGTGATGCGAGCGGTTGAGTTGAGGAAAGAGATTGCGGAACTCCCGCTGGAGGAACTCCGAAAATTTTCAAAACTAATTGACGCGGATGTTTACGAAGCGCTGTCGCTCGAAAGTACTTTGAATTCGAAGTCGCAGCCTGGTGGAACGGCCCGTGAGAAGGTTACTGAGGCGTTGGCGACGGCGAGGCATTCTTTGGCTGAATCGTCTCCTGATAAATGAACCTCGCATCCTGAAGCTTCAAAACGACAGCAGGTTTTATCGCGTCACGATCGGCGTCCATGGTGATCATTCCCGTCACGCCGGCAAAATCCTTCGTGTTGGCCAACGCATCGCGCAATGGTGGGCTGTCAGTTGTTGCAGCGCGAGTGATCGCGTCGAAGAGTAAACGGGCGGCGTCGTACGCGAGCGCCGCATGCGCGTCGGGCACGAGATTGCCATAGCGCTGTTTGTATCCTTCGACGAACGCCTGAATCGCGGGCGACGGATCACCGACTGAATAGTGCGTAGTCATGTAAGAACCGTTCAGCGCGTCTCCGCCTAATTGCCAAAGTTCTGGCGCGTCCCAGCCATCGCCGCCGAGTAACGGCTGTTGCAGACCAATCGCGCGCGCCTGTTTCGCAATTAACGCGACCTCACCGTAGTAACCCGGAATGTAGATGACGTCCGGTTCAGCTGCTTTAATCGAACTCAACTGCCCTTTGAAATCAGAGTCGCCTTGCGTGTACGACTGTTTGTTCACGATCTCGCCGCCAAGCTTCGCAAAACTGATCTCGAAGAATTCCGTCAAGCCACGACCGTACGGCGAGTTGAAGTCAAAAAGGATCGCGGCCCGCTTTGCTTTCAAAGTGTTCGCCGCGAAGCTGGCCATGGCCTCACCTTGAAACGAATCGACGAAGCATGCACGAAAGATGTAGTCGCCGGTCTGCGTGACCGCCGGATCGGTGGATGACGGTGAAATCAGAGGTATGTGTGACGATTGCGCCTTCGGCGCCGCAGCGCGGCTGTTTCCTGAAGTGCCGCCTGCGATTACCGCGACAACTTTGTAATCGTCGATCAGTTTGGCTGTGAGTCGCGCGGCTTCTTCCGGACTGCCGCGATCGTCCTGGATCACCACGTCGATCTGACGCCCGTTAACGCCGCCATATTGATTCGCTTGCGCGGCGGCCATGAGCACGCCGTTCATTGCTGACTGGCCAAAGTTGTAAGTTGGACCAGTGAGATCGCCGAAGTAACCAATCTTGATCGTGCTGCGATCGGGGTTTTGCTCGCCGTCGGTCGGTTTACGCGAGCAGGAAAACGCTAGAGCCAGAAAGACGAGAATGGCCGGGAGCAATATGCTTCTCAGGTGAAGAGTCTTTGAGCGTGGCGTGGGAGGCGTTGAACTGAGGCGGTCGTTAACGTGTGATCTACTCACCGAGATATGCTTCTTTGATCCTTGGATCTTTCGCGAGATCCCTGGACGGTCCCTCCATTACGATTCTTCCGGTCTCGAGTACGTAGGCTCGATCGGAGTGGCCCAACGCGGCGTGCGCGTTCTGTTCAACGAGAAGAATGGTAGTACCTTTTGATTTGATTTCGTCGATTGCTTCGAAGATTGTGTGGACCACGAGTGGCGCGAGACCTAGAGAGGGTTCATCGAGCAGCAGCAAACGTGGACTGGACATCAGGGCGCGGCCAATCGCTAGCATCTGCTGCTCGCCGCCTGAGAGCGTGCCGGCTTTTTGCGATTCACGTTCCTTGAGACGTGGAAACATTTTGAAGGCGCGTTCCATGTCCTGGGTGATCTGCGACTTGTTCTTGATGAGGTACGCGCCCATTTGCAGGTTCTCGCGCACCGTGAGATTCGCAAACACGCCGCGGCCTTCCGGCGACATCGAGATTCCACGCGCTACAAGTTTGTGAGTAGGTTTACCGCCGATCTCCTCGCCTTCGAATGTGATCTTGCCGGCGCGTGGTTCGAGTAAACCGGTGATCGTGCGCAGCGTTGTCGTTTTGCCGGCCCCGTTTGCGCCGATAAGCGTGACAACCTCGCCCTGCTCGACGTGCAGTGAAATACCGGTGAGCGCTTCGATTGCGCCGTAATTTACTGAGACGTTGTCGAGCGTTAGCACTAATCAGTCTCCCAAATACGCTTCAATCACTTTCGGATCGTTCTTTATTTCCTGCGGCAGACCCAGCGCGATCGACTTTCCGTA
>Ga0207675_100001981_pt1 | contig 20419 bp, 13 predicted proteins | sample KBSSwiS42_FD_184305 | JGI IMG/M metagenome (GOLD analysis project Ga0207675, IMG submission 184305) | Switchgrass rhizosphere microbial communities from Kellogg Biological Station, Michigan, USA - KBS Switchgrass S4-2 (SPAdes) (version 2) | ecosystem: Host-associated > Plants > Roots >...
GTTCATGGTGCGTTCTCTCCGTCTGCCGGCAACGTAAACTGAAAGACAGCTCCTTTGGGCATATTTGAGGTGGCCCAGAGACGCCCGCCATGCGACTCGATGATTGTCCGGCTGATCGCCAGCCCCATGCCCATACCGTCGGGCTTCGTTGTGAAGAACGCATCGAAAACGCGATCGAGATTCGCTGAATCAAGTCCCTCGCCAGAATCGCTCACCGCGATGATCACGTTGTTCGCTTGGTCCTGCGCGGAACTGACGGACAACTGCCGCACGCTGTCTTTACTCTTCGCGATCGCTTCCAAACCGTTAATGATCAGATTTAAAACCACCTGTTGCAGTTGAACTCGATCTCCACGCACGAGAAGCAAGTCGTCCTTCAGTTGCCTCTTCATGTGAACGCCGTTGCGGCGTGCTTCGCTTTGGGCCAAGGCAAGCACTTCGGTAATCACTTCATTTAGATCGACTAAATCACTTCGCGGCGGAGCCTTTTTGACGAGTGTTCGAACTCGCGCGATAACGTCGCTGGCACGGTAACTATCTTTGATAATACGTTCGACCGCCTGTCGTGCTTCAGTCAAGTTCGGGGTTACGCCGCCAAGCCAACGCAAGCAGGCATTGCCATTGGTAACAATCGCCGCAAGAGGTTGGTTTACTTCGTGAGCGATCGAAGCAGTCAGTTCGCCGAGAGTCATCACGCGAGTGACGTGCGCCAGCTCCGTCTGAACTTTTTGCAACGCTTCACCGCGTTCTCTGAGTGTTTCGTTGGCCTGTCTGAGCTCCGCCGTTCGTTCTTCAACTCTCACTTCAAGGTCATCGCGCGCCTCTCGAAGCGCCACTTCGGCGTGTTTGCGCTTCGTGCTCATCCAACTTGTCAGCACAGCCAAAATTCCGAACACGAGGAGAAAGCTGATTCGCTTTGGTCCCAGGTTGAACGTGTACAACGGCGGAATCAGAAAATAGTCGATCGCCAGTTCAGCGAGCACAACCGCCAGCAGTCCCGGTCCCATACCGCCGAACCACGCGCTGATGACGATGGCGGCATAGAAGAGAGGCGTGATGTCGGTGTATTGCTCGAGCCATTGCGTGAGGATCAGCGCCACTGCGACGGCAAGCACCGCTAAGCCATATCGCCACACTGTTCTCAACATTAGTCGCCTCCACCTCAGCTTACACAGATCACAACAGCGCAACAAACTTCTAAATTGAGCAAAAGATCATAAGACCTGTACCCGTTTCCGTGGAATAAATGTGATCTCCCCGGAGTCTTGTTTCCTGAGCAACACGTGTAAGACCGTCAGAGGGGGGAGATTTATATGCTAATGAAGCTATTCAAGTTTCGTAGTCTGATGAAGGCAATACCCGTCATTGTAATACTCGCTTGTGGGATCTCAGTTCATGCTCAGGTCACCTCGGGCACGGTTCGTGGCGTAGTTACAGACCAGGCCGGAGCCGTCGTGCCGGGCGCAACCGTTACAATTACAGATCCGAGAACCAAAATTTCGCAGTCCGCGCAAAGCGGCAATCAAGGCGAATACCAGTTCACCAATCTACTTGCCGGCACGTATGTAATAACCGTCAAGCCTCCGGAAAATTCCAACTTCAGCACACTCACGCTAAGCGACGTGCGAGTGAGACTGAATGAGGTCACTGACGTTCCAACCGTCCTGCAACCGGGCGAAGCGAGCGCATCGGTGACGGTCTCAGCAGGCGGCGCGGAACTGGTCGATACGACCACGGTGAATCTCGCCAAGGATTTCAGCGCGCGACAGGTCGTCGAGCTCGCGCAAACAGGCCAGGGAGCCGGCATTTACAATCTCGCACTGATCTCTCCAAACGTTTCCAGCAGCGGCGGCGTCGGCCTGGGCACTGGAGGTTCAGTTGGTGGTCAACGGCCACGCAACAACGACTTCATTGTTGACGGGATTGACAACAACGACAAGGCAGTGTCGGGTCCACAGATCTACATCTCTCCCGAATCTGTGGCTGAGTTCAGCCTGCTAACGAACCAGACCTCAGCAGAGTTTGCGCGGTCAACCGGCGGGCAGTTCATCACCGTTACGAAGTCGGGAGGAAACGACTTCCACGGCACCGCCTTTGAGTTTTTCCGCAACAAGAAATTGAACGCTCTCGACAACCTGCAAAAACTCGCGGGGCTTACACGCGAAACGAATCCGCGTTTCGATCAGAACCGCTACGGCGGCAACATCGGTGGACCACTTTACCTGCCGCGCTTTGGCGAAGGTGGACCCTCGACGTATCCGTGGAGTGGCAAGAACAGGCTGTTCTTCTTCTTACAATTCGAGCAGACGGGCTTGGGCCAGGCAGCGTCGCCCGGCAATGTCTCGGCTCCGACAGCAGAAGGTCTCGCGATCCTTCAGGGACTCTCGGGAATTTCGGCGACTAACTTGTCCGTTTTCAGACAATTTGTTCCGGTAGCTGCAAGCAATAACGCGGGCACGATTCCGATCTGCGCAGTGCCGCGTGATGCGTCAGGAAAATGCCCGAGCGCCAGCGAGCTTGCTGTGCCGGTTGGGAACATCTCGTTTGCGGCGCCCAACTTCCAGAACGACCGCAACATCGTCTTCAATCTCGACTTCAATCAGAGCGCCAACACGGTGCACCATTCGCGTTTCATCTTCAATCGTCAGCGAATCATTGATAACGCAGCCACATTCCCCGACTTCTTCGCGTTGGAACCAGTGGATGGCCGGCTGTTTTCTTATACGTTGGTTCATAACTTTACTCCCAAGCTGACAAATGAAACGCGTTTGGCGTACCGGCGATTCGTGCAGAGGTTCCCGGTCCCGAGCATCGGCTTTCCGGGGTTGGACCAGTTTCCAAACATCGACCTGGACGATCTGGGCCTATCAATTGGACCAGACCCGAACGCGCCGCAGTTCACGATTGAGAACAACTATCAAGTTGTTGACCAGGCCACCTACACGCACGGTCGTCACGCAATCAAGTTCGGCGTCGATTGGCGCAACAATATTTCGCCGCAGTCATTCGTGCAGCGACAGCGAGGTGATTACGAGTATCCGAATCTCGATCTTTACTTACGCGACGTGCAGCCAAGTTTTGGCGAACGAACAGTCGGTGCTTCGCCGTACTACGGCAATCAACATCTCTTCTACGGATTTGTTCAGGACGACTGGAGAATCAAACCACGGCTTACGCTCAATCTTGGCTTGAACTACGTTTACCAGCAGGTGCCGTTCACAGCGCGTCTCCAAACGAAGAACGCAATCGCGAACGTGCCGGGTCTGCTTACGTTTGCCGAACCGAAGGCGCAGAAAAAGAACTTCGCACCGCGATTCGGGATTGCGTACGCCCCCGATTTCCAGAGTGGATTGTTTCATCGAGTCTTTGGCTCGGCGGAACAAAGCTCGATTCGCGCCAGCTTCGCGATGGCGTATGACACGATTGTCGATAACTTGTACATCCTGTCATTGCCGCCACAGTTCAACCAGACTATTGACGTCGGCACAAACTTTCCGGGCACACCGTTAGTTACGCCAAACTTCCTGGCGAATGGCGGTATTCCACCGACGTTCTCAGCAGGTGCAACCACAGACCCGGTAGCGGCGCGCGCTGCTACTTCCGCGTGGATTCCCGATCAGCAGGTTCCATACTCGTTGTCGTGGAGTCTGGCGTGGCAACGCGAGTTTCATAAGAACTACGCGCTTGAACTTCGTTACCTTGGAAGCCGCGGCATTCATATGCCGACACAGAATCGCATCAACATTCAGCGGAGAGTGTTCGATGGACCAGGCGGCTTTCTGCCGACGTTCTTTTCCACGCCGTCACAGGGAACTATCGACAGTCTGACTACGAGCCTTGCTGACATCCAGGATCGCTCGAACATTTTGCCGCAGTATCTCGCTGCCGGGTTCGAGTCGCCGATTGTCGCTTTCTTATCGAACGGCAATTCAACTTATCACGCAGGCTCGGCCTCGCTTACCAGACGCTTGAGCAATGGTCTTCTGTTCACGTCGGCTTACACCTGGAGCCACTACATCGACGACAGCACTGCTGAAGTTTTTAGTACCGTGCTTTCGCCACGTCGAGTTCAGGACTTTCAGAACCTGACCCCCGAAAAAGCTGATTCAGCACTCGATCGCAGGCAGCGATTTGTGTTTTCGACTCTCTACGATCTGCCGTTTCTCAGGAATAGCTCCAATCATTTTGCACGCTCCGTTTTCGGCGGGGTGAGCATGGCGGCGACGCTGTCTCTTGAATCAGGTGAGAAGGCGACGGTGTTGAGTGGTCTCGATGCAAATCTCAACGGCGATCCGGCGCCCGACCGCTCGATCATTAATCCCGCGGGCATCGTAGACACGTCGAGCTTGGTGACGCCTCTGCTGAGAAGTTGCCCGGCATTCAATGAGGATGGTAGCTGCTCAATCTCGGATGCAGCGAGAATGGTGGGTTATGTGGCTACGAACCCAAATGCTCAATACATTCAAGCGGGACTGGGCGCCTTGTCGAATGCGGGTCGCAACACGCTGCAGTTACCGGCGATCAAGAACCTCGACTTCTCGATCTTCAAGAACTTCGCAATTGGCGAGGGCAGCAAAAAGATCCAGTTGCGCGCGGATCTGTACAACGCTTTCAATCACCCGCAGTACGTGCCGGGTTCGGTTAACGGAGTCGAACCGATAACAACAACCGGCGTCGCTCAGATCAACACAGTGGGTCAGACTGATTTCGATGTTGCATCGCATGTGTTCAGCAGTCACCCGCGTGTGATCCAGTTGGCGCTGCGGTTTGACTTCTGAGCCACAGATCCAAACGGACGAACACGGACCTGCTTTCCGCCGTGTTCGTCCGTAATCTGTGGCCTTTTTTACCCTCCGAAGAAAGAAAGCCTCACGATCTCCTTTACCAGGAAGCCGAATGCCATGGTCCAAGTCATGGCATGCCATTTTCTAGTCACCAGGCGGGGCCGAAAAACTTGAATCATTAGAGGAGAAATCATGAAGAGACTTTTCGCGGTTATGGTGATTGGATGTCTTTTAACTCTGTCGTTGGCGGGCAGTGCTCGGGCACAACTACCGGGAACTGAGATTCGCGCTTCTATCCCGTTCGACTTCGTCGTGCGCGGCAAAACGCTTCCCGCCGGCGATTACACGATCTCGCGAATCAACGACGAACCGGCCGGCTTGCTTCTTCGCAACGTCCACGAAAAGCGCGAGCATGTTGTGTTTGAAACTGAGCCGGTACAGGGACGGAGAATACCTCGTAAAGACGTGCTCGTTTTTAACGTTTACGGCAACAGCTATTTCCTTTCAGAAGTGATAACTGCGGGCGAGCAGATGGGCCGCGAGTTGTCTCCTTCCCGCGAGGAAAAGACGCTGAAACGTGAATGGGCGAAGAACGAGGTCGAGCCAACGACGGTAACGGTGGCATTGAACTAAGAGCAGTTGCGTTGCTCGAGCGGGAGTCTCTGTGCCGTGAGCGGGGCGGCACAGAGACTCGAGGGGGGTCGTCATGCAAGCGGGTTTAGGTAAGAGTAGTCTTGAAAAAATGGTTGGACGGTTTGCGATCGTGATCCTGGTTGGTCTGAGTAGCGTGTTTACCACTGCATTGGGCCAGGATATGGGCGCACTACCAGGTCGTACAGTTCGAGAAACACCAATGCAGCTACAACAACTCGTGGCGCCGATCGCTTTATATCCGGATGAGCTCTTGGCCCAGATTTTGGCCGCAGCTACTTATCCGACAGAGATCGTCGATGCTGATCGATGGCTGGGCATGCATCCGGAGCTTCAGGGTGAGCGTTTGGCCATGGAAGTGGAACGCCAGCCGTGGGACTCGAGCATCAAAGCGCTGACTGCGTTTCCATCCGTCGTCGCCAACCTGGATATGAACTTATCGTGGGCGACGGCGCTGGGCGACGCTTACTTCAATCAGCAACAGGATGTGCTCGATGCGGTTCAGGTGATGCGTCAGCGAGCGCAGGCAGCAGGCAACCTGCAAAGTTCGCCACAACAGCGCGTGATTAGTGAGGGAACCACGATCGTCATCGAACCTGGTGTTCCCGAAACATGCTATTTGCCGTATTACGATCCGTGGCTCGTTTATGGCGCGCCACTCGACGTGTATCCCGGTTACATTTACGAGCCATGGTATGGCCCATCGTTCATCGCTTTCGGTCCCGGCATTGGTGTCGGGTTCTTTGGCCGTTTCGGTTGGGGTTGGCCGGCGTGGGGTTTCAACTGGCCGAGGCGCGTCGTGATCTTCAATCGCACGCCGTATGTTTCGCGCAGTCCGCTTTTCTTCAACGGCTTCCGCGGCGAGTTTCGTGAGGGTGTAAGAACTGGTCCCGGGTTCGATTCGTTTCGCGGCCGCCGGAGCTTCCGAGGTTTCGGCCCAGGTTTTGGCCGAGGTTTCGGAGGCGAAGGTTTCGGAGGCGCAGGATTCAGAGGCGAAGGATTCAGAGGCGGGGGATTCAGGGGCTTCGGTCGTCATCGCTAAATCGTTGTTCATGGTGGTGCTCCTCACGGCACCACTTCGAAGTTTATCTTGTTCGATTCCACCATAGGGCCTTCGCAACACGAGAGCCGTCGCTGAATCATGAGTTCATATTTTCCCGCAGGCAGTGAGTCGTACCAGGACTCAGGCGCGCCCGCCGTGCCGTCGTCGACGAGCACAAGCCAATCAGCCACGCGTGGTTCGTTTGGTCTGAGCAGTACCGGAACCGGCAGGTTTTCATCTTCGCAAATGTGATTGCGTTCGGCGTTCACGGTTTCATACGACTGCCAGTTCATGTATGGCACCGCCTTACCATCGCGAGTAAGTTTCGGGAGGTCCTGGTAAAGGTCGGACGAGATGCACGTGTATAGCGGCTCTTTCGAAGTATTAGTCATCGTGATCGTGACAGGGATTCGCTCACCAACTTTGTAGCGTGTCGCAGGTGGACCAAGAAATCCGTCGGTGGCGGCAATGGTTACTTTGATTGCGCGCTGCTCAGGACTGACGGCTTTATCCGTGCTCGCCAATGGAGATTGGGGCGATTGCGCCAGGGCGACTGCGAAAGCGATCAGAATCAACAGACTTAAAGCTGGTAAAGACCGCGGCAGCTTGCGTCTGCGTTGTTGCGATTCCGCGATCCAACTCTTCACCGTATCCACGATTTTGCGCGTACTGGCTTCAGCGGGCTTCTGGGTTTCAGCAGTTGTGTCGTGCGCAACTTCAATCTGCTTGTGCTTAATGATCTTTATTGACCTCATGATGCGTGAAAATAGACGCGACTGGAGTTTGCGTCTTCCCCGCAGTTGCTTTGAATTGCCTGGTTTTGCGGCAGGTCAATCGAGCAAATTCGAGCAATTACGAACAACCTCACACAATACACCGCACGTGGGCCTGTGAAATTAATAGAGTGCTATGGGCCCAAGGCTGGTGATCGCGATCGTCGTTGTTCTGTTTCGAGCTGCTTCGTTGTTTGCGCAGGAAGTTCCTGGCGCGGCGAGGATCGCCACGGGTCATCCGGCCGCGTTGAGTTTTGAAGACGCAGTGCGGCTCGCAATCGACAACAATCTCGCAACGCTGCGCGCACACGAACAACGCAACGAGGCTCGCGGTGAGAAACAGCAATCTCTCGCTCCCTTGTTGCCGAATATTTCCGGCGTTACTTACCAGGCGGATCTGACAGAGAACCTGGTCGCACTCGGTTTCCAGCCCGGAACGATTCCCGGTTTCAATTCGACCTTTCTTGGTCCATTTCGCAATTTCGACGCACGCCTTCTGATGAGTCAGAAGGTTTTTGATCTCAGTGCGATTCGCAATTACCAGGCGGGACGCGCTGGTGTTCGGGTCGCGGAGTTGCGGGAAGCGCTCGCACGCGAGCAAGTCGCCAGTCGCACCGGTCTAACGTATCTGGAAGCACTGCGTGCTGAGCGCGCGGTTGTTGCTGCACAAGCCAACGTGGAGTTGGCCCAGGCATTGTTGAAACTTGCACAGGATCAGCGCAGTGCAGGTGTGGCAACCGGGGTTGATGTGACACGTGCTCAAACGCGATTGGCCGAACAGCAAGTCGGATTGGCTGAAGCTCAAACTGCTTCTGAACAGGCGCGCTTGAATTTGCAGCGAGTTGTTGGTCTTCCGCTCGGCAGTGCGCTGCTGCTGACCGATCAGTTGCGGTTCGTTGAGGAGCCTTTACCGTCTGTCGAAACAGCCGTGGCGCAGGCTGCTCATGACAGGCGCGAGATTCAGGTTGCCGAAGAAGAAAACAGAGTCAGTCAACTGGATCTCAAGGCGGCTCGCGCAGAGTACCTGCCTTCGCTCGAGGTTGTCGGTGACTACGGAGCGAGCGGCATCACGCCGGATCGTTTTGATCTGCCGACACGCCGAGTCGCGATTCAGCTCAACGTGCCGATCTTCAACGGAGGGTTGACGCAGGGAAAAGTGACGGCGGCCGCGAGTCGTCAAAGGCAAGCAGAGTTGGAACTGTCAAACATTCGCGGACAAGTAGAAGAAGATGTGCGCTTGGCGTTGACGACATTGAATACGGCGGCCATGCAAGTGCGCGCGGCTGATGAAAGCGTAACGTTGGCGCAACGCGAGCTCGAGATGGCTCGCGATCGTTTCAAGGCGGGCGTTGGAGACAATCTTGAAGTGATAACGGCGCAGACTTCGCTCGCGAACGCACGCGTTTCGCAAGTAACAGCATTGGCGCAACACAACGCCGCCCGTTTGAATTTGGCGGCAGCACTCGGACGCGCGGAGACGTTTCGCTGGTGAGCGTATCCGTTTAATCCGTGTCCGGTTTTGGCTGAGCAAATGGACATCGCAGTTCAAACACAGAACGAAACAACACGACGCGTGCTCTACAAGCGCCCGGCGGTTCTCGCCGTCGCTTCTGTCGTGGTTCTCGTTGCGATAGTCGCCGGCCTTCGTTACTGGCTTTACGCTCGTTCACACGAATCTACCGACGACGCGTTCATCGATGGTCACATCATTCAAGTGAGTCCAAAAGTTTCAGGCTACGTAGCGAAGATCTATGTGACTGACAACCAGCAGGTAAAAGCCGGCGATCTGATCGCCGAACTCGATGCGCGCGATTACGACGTTCGTTTGCAGCAAGCTAAAGCTGCTCTGGACGCAAGCCTCGCAAAAGAGAACGAAGCAAAAACAAACGTGACGCTCACGCGCGCGAACAGTTCCGCAACGATTCAACAGGCGCGTGCGGCAGTAGGGAAGTCGCGTTCGGAAGTCGAGTCGTCGCGCGCGGGCGCCGCTAGTTTACACAGCCGTGCGAATGAGGCCGGCTCTGCAGTCACGACGGCGCAAGCAAACGTCGCCCAGACTCAAGCACAGGTCGAGGCGGCGCAAGCTGAGGCAACTCGCGCTAATGCTGACGTTGCTCGTTACCAGGCGCTCTTCGCCAAGGACGAAGTTTCAAAACAACAACTGGACCAGGCAATTGCTGTCGCAAATACAGCTCGTGCGCAACTGGAGTCCGCGAGAGAAAGAGTCGTCGCTGCTCAGGCGCAAGTGAATGAAGCTCGCGCTGCGCAGGCCGCGGCAGCGCAAACCGCGCAGCAGGCGCAAACGCAAATAAGAGGCGCACAGGCCGGCGTAAGTGAATCGCTTGGTCGTTTGGCCCAGGCTAACACCGCACCGCAGGAAGTCGCAGTCAGTGAAGCACAGGCCGCGACCGCCGGCGCGACAACCGAGCAGTTGCGAGCGCAGGTCGCACAAGCTGAGCTTGAACTTTCATACACGAAGATCTACGCGCCTGAGAGTGGACGGATAACGCGCAAGAGTGTCGAACAGGGGGCGTTGGTCCAGGTCGGCCAGCCGCTGTTGGCGATTGTTCCCGGTGATGTATGGGTCACCGCGAATTTCAAGGAGAGCCAGATCGGCAGAGTGACGCCGGGTCAAAGTGTCGAAATCAGTGTCGATGCATATCCCGATAGGATCTTTAAAGGACACGTTGACAGCATTCAGGCCGGCACGGGCGCGCGGTTCAGTTTGATTCCACCCGAGAATGCGACTGGAAACTACGTCAAGGTTGTTCAGCGCGTGCCGGTCAAGATTGTTTTGGACGAGTCACCCGATTCCAAACACATGCTTGCGCCGGGAATGTCCGTCGTTCCCGAGGTGGCAGTCAAATGAACGGCGAGGGTGCCTGGAAGCCCAGTTTCAATCCCTGGCTCATTGCAGCTGCCGTGATGCTCGCCACGTTTATGGAAGTGCTCGACACTTCCGTTGCAAACGTATCGCTGCCCCATATCGCGGGGAACCTTTCGGCGACCGCAGAAGAGTCAACCTGGGTACTGACGAGTTATCTGATCTCCAACGCGATCATTCTTCCCGCTACAAACTGGTTGAGTCACTTTTTTGGACGCAAACGGTTTCTGATTGTCTGCATTGGAATCTTCACGTTGTCTTCGGCGCTTTGCGGCGCGGCAACGAGTTTGGGTCTGCTGCTTTTCGCGCGCGTGATGCAAGGCGCGGGAGGAGGAGCGCTGCAACCGATTGCGCAGGCGGTGTTGTTGGAAAGTTTTCCAGCCGAGAGACGTGGTTCAGCGATGGCAGTTTACGGAATGGGAATCGTCGTCGCTCCGATTATTGGACCAACGCTGGGTGGTTGGATCACTGATAATTATTCCTGGCGCTGGATCTTTTATATCAATGTGCCCGTCGGGATTCTCGCCATACTTATGGCAAACATGTTCGTTGAAGATCCGCCGTACATCCGGAGTCAAAGGCCGGGCCGCATCGACTACATCGGTTTTGGTTTAATGGCGGTCGGACTCGCGACACTGCAAATCGTCCTTGATAAGGGTCAGGAAGACGACTGGTTCGCATCGGCGTTCATAGCGAGATCGATTTTGATCGCGGTCGTCGCGCTCGTTGCTTTCGTAATTTGGGAACTCCGTACTGCGGAACCGATCGTTAATCTGCGCGTGCTTGCGAATCGCAACTTCGCAGTTGGCACAGCACTCATCGCTGCGATGGGTATTGTGCTGTACGGCACCATCGCGCTTCTGCCGCTGTTTCTCCAGACGCTGTTGGGTTATCCGGCGTTGCAAAGCGGGCTTGCGGTTAGTCCACGTGGAATCGGTGCAATTGTTTCGATGATTGTTGTCGGCCGCTTGGTAGGAAAGATCGATGGGCGCTATCTGATCATGTTCGGGTTTGGCTTGGTGGGTTTCTCTACGTATCTACTTGGCGACATCAATCTACAGATTTCTATCAGCAGTATTGTCTGGCCACAGATTGCCAGTGGTCTGGCGATGGGCTTTGTTTTTGTTCCGTTGACTGTGATAGCAACGGGCACATTGAGTAACGAGCAGATCGGCAACGCCACAGGCATCTTCAACCTGATGCGAAATGTTGGTGGCAGTTTTGGAATTGCCGCGGTCACAACAATGCTCGCGCGCGGAGCACAGGTGCACCAGGCGGCAATGGTTTCGCATCTGACGCCTTACGATCCGGTTTTCCAGCAACGTGTGCACGAGATGATGACGGGGATTGCAACTCACGGTAATCTTATGGCGGCTTCGCAACAAGCTTACGGCGTCGTTTATCAGTCTCTCGTAAGACAGGCAACATTGCTGGCCTACATCGACAACTTTCGGCTCCTCGCATTCATGTGTTTGGTCTGCCTGCCTGCGGGACTCCTTTTCAAAAAGGTCAAAGCCCGGAGCGGCGCGCCGGTCGTGCACTGAAGCAACGCGCAATGACTGCAATGAGATTCATACTGGCGGCAGTATTCTTATTTACTTCCGTTTCAATCTTCAAAGACGTTGCCGAACAGGCCGGACTCAGATTTCAACATTACAACGGCATGACCGGAAAGTTTTACTTGCCGGAGATCACAGGCAGTGGAGCTGCGCTGTTCGACTTCGATAACGACGGCGACCTTGATGTGTTTCTGGTTCAAGGCAACGTGCTCGAGCCAAATACAAAACCCGGCGGCACGCTGTTTCCGTGGCGCGGTGCTGAGTCGCCCCGAGGCAAACTATTTCGAAACGATCTGAACACCGGCAGTCGCAAGCTCTCGTTCGCCGATGTGACACAGCAAAGCGGCATCGCAGCCACGGGCTACGGAATGGGCGCAACCGTTGGCGATATCAACAACGACGGCCTGCCTGATCTGTACGTCACGAACCTCGGTTCCAACCAGATGTATTTGAACAAGGGCGATGGAAAGTTTGTCGATGTGACGAAAGAGAGCGGGACAGACGATCCGCGCTGGAGTACGAGCGCGTCGTTCTTTGATTACGACCGCGACGGCTGGCTCGATCTGATGATCGTCAACTATGCAGATTTTTCAGTAACGAATAGTCCGAACTGTTATGCCGCGACCACCGCGAGAGACTATTGCACGCCGCGCGTATTTCGTGCGCCGGGCAACCGGCTCTTTCATAACAAGGGAAACGGAATCTTTGAAGACGTCACGGTCGCGGCGGGCGTCAGCAAAGAATTTGGTCACGGGTTGGGAGTAGTCACGGCGGACTTCAACAACGACGGCTGGATCGACATCTACGTCGCCAATGACGGAGACCCCAATCAACTTTGGATCAACCAGAAGAACGGAACGTTTGTTAATGACGCGCTTCTCGCGGGCGCTGCCATCAACAGAAACGGCCAAGCCGAAGCAGGAATGGGAGTCGATGCCGGCGACTTTGACGGCAACGGCACGGAAGACATCTTCGTGACTCACTTGATGGACGAGACCAACACGCTGTACGTGAATCTTGGAGAGACGCTTTTTGAAGATCGTACACGTGAGGCGGGTTTGGGAATGCCGGGTCGTCGCTTCACTGGTTTTGGTACCGCGTTCTTTGATTATGACAACGATGGCTGGCTCGATCTGTTCGTCGCGAATGGAGCCGTGCAACTGTTGCTGGATTTAGTGCGCGAGAAGAATCCGTTTCCGTTGGGCCAACCGAACCAACTTTTTCGCAATACCGGCAAAGGAAGTTTCGTTGAAGTGACGGATGCGGGCGCGGAGTTTGTATTACTCGAAGTCAGCCGCGGCGCGGCCTTCGGTGATGTTGATAACGACGGCGATACAGATGTGCTGGTTACCAACAACAATGGACCAGCGCGGTTGTTACTCAACCAAATCGGAAACAAGAACCACTGGATCGGATTGCGGCTCATTGGGAAGAACGGGCGAGACGTGTTGGGTGCGCAGGTGGACGTTGTTACGGCTAACGGTGTGCTACGGCGGCGAGTGCGAACTGACGGCAGCTATCTTTCCGCAAACGATCCGCGCGTGCTTGTGGGACTGGGCGCGGCGTCGCAAGTAAAGCTTGTGCGAGTGCGTTGGATGGATGGTACGGTGGAAGAGTTCAAAGACTTGACGATTGACAAGTACACGACACTGAAGCTGAACAGATGAAATACAGTTTGTTTGCCCTAATCATTTGTAGCTTGTTTGTCGCACAAACGTCGACGATGGATAGCGGCATTCTTCAGCCGCCTCGCAAAGGTCTCGTCGCGTTGCGCTGGCCCGATCTCACGAGTTTAGAGAAAAGCGTTCGTGAACAAGTGACGGCGTTGCAGGACGCGCTTGTAAACGTTACCAGGAATCCCGCGACAACCGACGCAGCGTTAAGTGAAGCGTATGGGTCGTTGGGCGAGATCTATCACGCGTATTCGCTCTCATCTACGGCGCGCGATTGTTATCTGAATGCCAATCATCTTGCGTCAAAAGAGTTCCGTTGGATCTATTTGTTGGCAAAGTTGGACCAGCAGGAAGGGCGGTTTGAGGATGCTATTGCGCGGTACCGCGTCGCACGTCCCTTGCAACCTGATTACATCGCGGTGCCCGTGAACTTAGGAAACATCTTTCTCGAACTAAATCGTTTGGACGAGGCGGTGGAAAGTTTTCGCGCAGCGTTGCAGCTCGATCGGAACAATCCTGCGGCACACTATGGTTTGGGACAGGTTGCAATGTCGAAGCGCAACTACGCTGAAGCGGTGGTCCACTTTGAAAAAACGCTGACGCAGGTTCCGAGCGCGAATCGGGTGCATTATTCGTTGGCCATGGCCTATCGCGCTCTGGGCGACGCTGCGAAAGTGAAAGCGCATTTGTCGCAACAGGGAACCGTTGGTGTGCGCGTATCCGACCCGCTCTTCGATCGCTTGCAGGAGTTGGTGGCGGGTCAGCGGTTGCATCTCAGTCGCGGCAAGACCGCGTTTGAGGCGCGGAGATATGAAGAAGCTGCTAATCAGTTTCGCAAAGCTGTTGCGGCGAACCCGGAAAGCGTTGCAGCGCGCGTGAATCTCGGCGCCGCGCTCGTACAGTTGAGCGACTTGAAGGGCGCTGTTGAGCAGTTTGAAGCGGCTCTTCGTGTTGAACCTGGAAACGTGAACGCGCATTACAATCTTGCAATTCTCCTCGCTCGCCAAAACAAACACGAACAGTCGATCGCTCATCTGCGTTCCGTTTTGAGTGTTGATACAAAGGACCTGAGCGCAAGGTTTCTGCTGGCCCAGGAACTAAACAGATCAGGACGCGCGGATGAGGCATTGACTGAGTACTCGCGTGTGGTCCAGGCAGATCCCGGCAATGAAAGCGCACTGCTGGAACAGGCGAAACTCCTGTATCGAAAAGGCGAGTTCAAGCAAGCGCTCGAGGGTCTTGAAAAGGGCCACGAGCAATATCCGCAAAAAGGCCGCACGATCGTGATGCTGGCGTATCTCCTCGCAGCGTCACCGCAGTTTGACTTGCGCAATGGAGCGCGCGCGCTGGAGTTGGCCCAACGTGTTTATGAAGCGAGCGGCGCCGTGCAACATGGCGCTTTGGTAGCGTTGTCGCTGGGCGAACTAGGACGTTGTAGCGAAGCGAGCGATTGGCAAGGTCGGATGATCGCGGCCGCTGAAAAGCAGGGCAATGCGGATCTCATCGCCAGTTTGAAATCAGGTCTGAAACTCTACGAAAACACCCAATCGTGCCGGCCACCTGCACCAGAAACCAATCTCTTCGCGATTCTGTTCGTTGATAACAACTGACGACCGCCAGCGCCGGAAGCGCGGTCAGGAGGTAGCAGAGCGGCGTAGCGCCGGAGGCGTTAGCGGACTACCTTATCGCAGCCAGGCTAAGGCTGTAGCGGTTCGCCTTGTTTGATACGCAGCTCAATCGTCTTTACGTTAGCGAAATCTGTCAGTGGATTGCCTGTTAACACGAGAAAGTTCGCGTCATAACCGTCCTTGAGGAAACCAATCCTCCGCTTGGGAAAGATCGTGGCGGCGGTTGCTTCACACCACATCTTCAGCAACGTCAAATTGTCGAACGCCTTTAGTTTTGCGAGACTGAGCGCTTCCGCCAATGCTGTTTGGCGGAAGCTGTCGCTGCCGATAGCGATTGAAACGTTGTGCTTTTGGAGCAGGTGTAAATTTTGGACCAGCATAGAACGCACTGCTAATCGGCTACGTTCATCGAGTTTTTCGTTGAAAGTTTGCTCGACGACCTCACCGATCGTGGTGACCACGACAATGTGTTTTTTCGCGGCGAGCTTCGCGTCAGCTTCTGTAATCTGATACTGCGAGAGGTTTGCATAACTTGCGATATCGTTTTGGTCGGGTCTGAATCCCGGCAGATGGTTGATTTCGTCAACGCCTGCGGCGACTGCGTTGCGAAAATCAGCGGCTGTTTCTACGTGGGTTGAAACGCGGAAACCGTCACGATGAGCTTCCCGCACGATCTCCGGAAGAATTGCGGGATCGAGACCTTTCCAACCGTCGTATGCCTTGTCATCCTTGCGCTTTGCGAACTCTTCCGAATACAGCAGGTACGTCTTGATGAAGTCGGGCTTACCCGACTTGATGATCGGCCACTTCTGTTTTAGGTCGGCGGGGTTATCGATGACGTAATAAAAACCTCCTTCGCCGTCTCCCGGTTTGAAGCCGCGTTGAGGCGTTACGATCTCGATCGGATGACCACCGGAAGCAGTTAGACCACCATTGGAGAGCACTCCATCGACGGTAGTCGGAAGATTGATCCTCGCTGAAGTAGGTTCTTTTGATCTGAGCAGGGAATTCGGGTTCTTGACATAAAAGATGCCGGCGTCAAGATACATCTTATTGATCTGCGCAAAACGTTCGTCACTGGACCAGTCGAGGTTGTGATTGTGAGCTTCGCCAAATGGCGGCACGATGTACTTGCCGGACAAATCAAAAACTCGATCGACATGCGCGGGCCGTTTGCTGCGCAGCACGCCGCCAACTGAATAAAAGGTGCGGCCAACAAACTTCTGCCCATCGAACCATTTTCCGTTTGCGAACTCGTAGTTGTGACTGGTGACGGGGACTTGTGCGTATGCACACAAAGTAGCAAGCAGAATGGCAAAGACGACGGCTTTTTTCATGGGTTCTCCTCGTTCCTTTAACACCGTGGAGCGATCAGTTAGTGCATAATCCTGTCCCGAACCGCTCCTTTAGGAGCAAGATGTTTATAGCCCTGCGCCTTCAAAACATCGCACTCCGTCGGAGTGCAATCTGTTTCGCGGTGGGCTATAAACATCTTGCTCCTGCGGAGCAAAAAACCTGTCTTCGCCCGACACTCCTAAACCGAGTTTAATGATTACTAAACGCCAAGAGAGCAAGTGGACCAGCCCCTTAGCTTTCGCCGCATACATTGCACTCGTCAAATTAGCGATCCACTTGTTGACCGCAAATAGATATGGATACTTTCGCGATGAACTCTACTATATCGCTTGCGGTGAGCACCTGGCCTGGGGCTATGTTGACCATGCGCCGATGGTCGCGTGGTTGATCAAGCTCTCGCGCACACTCTTCGGCGATTCATTGTTTGCACTGCGCCTGTTCCCGGCCTTTGCCGGAGCAGCGAAAGTTTTACTGACAGGATTGATTGCGAGAGAGTTGGGAGGACGCCGCTTTGCTGTCGCGCTCGCCTGCGTGTGCGTTTTGGTCGGTGGTTATCTGGCCCTCGACAGTTTCTTCTCCATGAACGCATTCGAGCCGGTCTTCTGGATGGGGTGCGTTTACTTCATCATTCTCGCCATCAAACACGATCAACCGCGCTACTGGCTCTGGTTCGGACTACTCGCCGGCCTTGGACTCGAGAACAAGCATTCAATGCTTTTCTTCGGCGCCGGCATCTTTGCCGGTTTGCTGCTCACGCGTTCTCGACGGTTCTTTGCAAGCAAGTGGCTTTGGATTGCAGGCGCGCTCGCTTTGGCGCTGTTTCTACCGAACGTCATTTGGGAATACCGACATGACTGGGCCACGCTTGAACTACTCCGCAACGTTCAAACGTCCGGCAAAAACGTGGTGCTCTCACCGCTCGAATTCATCGCGCAACAGATTTTTCTCGTGAACCCGCTCACGCTCCCGATCTGGTTAGCCGGTCTGTGGTTCTTCTTCTTCGATCGTGATGGAAAACAGTTTCGCTTACTGGGCATCGCATACGTGGTCGTGCTGGTTCTGATGATCGTTCTCAAGGGCAAGAATTATTACATGCTGCCTATCTATCCGATGCTCTTTGCCGGCGGCGCTGTTTGGTGGGAAAGACTTCTCGCAACTCGTCGTCGCTTTAACTGGTTGAAGGTTGCTTATCCCGTGCTGCTGGTGCTGGTGGGAGCAGTTTTCGCGCCGATGCTTGCGCCTGTGCTGCCCGTCGAGACTTACTTGCGGTATCAACGTGCGCTCGGCTTCGAACCGCCGAAAACGGAGGTCGGCCACGTAGGGCCTTTGCCGCAGCATTTTGGAGATCGCTTCGCATGGCCCGAGATGGTCCAACAGGTCGCGCAAATTTACAACAGCCTCCCGGCCGGCGAGCGCGCGAAGACGGGTATCTACGCCAACAACTATGGTGAGGCCGGAGCAATAGACTTTTTCGGTCCGCGTTACGGTTTGCCTAAGGCCATCAGTCCGCACCAATCATATTTTTTCTGGGGACCGCGCGATTACACCGGCGAACAGTTGATCGTCTTGCAGTCGAAGCGAGAAGACGCCGAGCGAAACTGCAATAGCGTCGAAGCAGTCGGGACAGTCGGGCATCCTCTCGCGATGGCAGAGGAGCACTACACGATCTTCATCTGCCGGGATCTAAAACAGCCGTTGAAAGAGTTATGGCCGCGGCTGAAACACTGGAACTGAATTTCAGTTTGCGCTCGCGCCAAACGAATACAACGAGTTGCGAGTACGAATGTAGAGGTTCTTGCCGGCAATTGCCGGAGTGGCCCAAACCTCCTCATCGAGATCGTTTGTCGCGATGATTTCCCACTGCGCGTCAGCTTTAAGCACCGTCACTTTGCCGCTCGCGCTTACGACAAACACTTTGCCATCAGCCGCAACCGGAGATGCGTAGTACTCCTCGAGCGCATTGGGCGTGCGACCTTGCTTTAGAACCTGACCGCTGGCCGGATCGAGACTCGAAACGATTCCGCCTTCTTTCATCAGGTACATCACGCCACGGTAAATCAACGGCGCAGGTATATTCGGATAAGCTTTCTGCACACGCCAAACAACGTGCGACGACGTGACGTCGCCGTGACCTGATAAACGAACTGCGGTCAGACCGTGTCCGACCGCGGTCGAATTGCGGACGAAGTCGTATTCTGCGCGGTCGACGGCTCCGTCGTTGTTCGCGTCCAACCAGCCAAAATGCTCGTAAGCTTCCGCATTGCCTTTCACTTCGTCACGCTGAATCAGTTGGTCCTTATTAGTGTCGGCCTTCAGCGATTCTTCGAAAGGCGGCAGGAACGGCTGGTCGCCGCCTTCAGCCAGTATGTAGACCATGTCTGTTCCGAAGACGGGCACGCCTTTCGGATAAGCGCCGATTCTCGTCACCCACCACAGTCGCTCTCCTTTATCCAGAGAATATGCGTCGACTGAGTTTGAGCCGAGAACTATGATTTGCGCTGGTCCATCCCTGGGTGTGTAAACGGCAGGAGTCGAATACCCCTCAAAGTTCGTACGGTTCGTCTTCCAAAGCACTTTTCCGTTACGCGCATCGACAGCAATGATGAAGGAATCATTTCGCTGGTCGCATACCATCACCAATGTGTTACCTGACAGCACGGGCGATCCACCCATACCGTAGAAGCTGTTGAATGGCCCTAGCGGCAATCTCCAACGTTCCTTGCCGTCTGGTCCATAGGAGATCAATCCGAGTTCTCCAAAAAACGCGTACACGTTCTTTCCATCGCTCACTGGACTCGGCGAGGCGGGATCATTCGCCTTGTAGATCGACATATGTCGTGCGCGCATAACATCACGGCGCCACAACACTTTTCCTGTCTTTCGATCGAGCGCGAGTGTGATCAGTTTGTCGGCTTCGCTCGCCGTGAGAAACACCCGGTCGGCAGTGACGACAGGCGATGATCGTGCGAAGGGTACTGGCGTTTTCCAAACGAGGTTCTTAGTCGAACTGAACTCGGCAGGCACGGCAAAGCCTTCGGCAACGCCGGTACCATTGGGTCCACGGAATTGCAGCCATTCATTCGTAAGGCTTGATGCGGAAGGTTTGTTACTCTGCTGCGCCTGGGTTGGAAAGTTAAGAGCAAACAACGAGAGAACGAGCAGTGGGAGAAGGTTTTTGTATTTCATGGCGCTAATTCTCCTCCAGTCGGTCAACGTAAGCAAATAAATTTCGACGCGGCAGGAGTGTGGGCAAACATCCTGTGGAGAAACACGATTTACACTAGCCAGACAGAACTCCCACGCGTAGAATGCGCGCGACTCCGGTTGAACTAACAGCGACCTTATCGCCCAACCTCGCTGCCTCAGCTCGGGCTCACGACCTCAATTGCCAGGTTTGTCAACGCGTTGAAATTCCAAAACAGGAAATCTGTGTAACCTGACGCAAGCGATCTGTTTGCCGGTAAGTCATTGAGGTCTCGCGCCCGAGTCCACAAGCAACTCTCTGAAAGGTAGCTTATGAACCCGCAAAAACCTCAGAGGCCGGCTCCGGCCGTTAGTGTCATCATGCCTGCTTACGGTGTCGCCGAATATATCGGGGCCGCGCTCGATTCAGTTTTGAATCAAACCTTCACCGACTATGAAATACTGGTTATCAACGATGGTGCGCCGGACACCGAAGAGCTCGAAGCAGTGCTCGAGCCGTATCGCGATCGTATCGTTTACTTAAAACACGAGAACCGCGGTTTGAGTGAAGCGAGAAACACTGCCATCCGCGTGGCGCGTGGCCGTTATCTCGCGCTACTCGATCCCGACGATCTCTGGGAACCCGAGTATCTTGCCGCGCAGGTTGGAATGCTTGAAAGCGATCCAGGCATCGACGCCATCTATTCAAACTCTTTGCTTTTCGGCGACACGATCAATGCCGGCAAGACCTACATGGACATTTGTCCTTCGGAAGGCGAAGTAACATTCGAGAGTTTGATAACAGAGCGTTGCCAGGTGGCAATCTTTGTGACGGCGCGCAAGAAAGCAGTCATTGGCGCCGGCATGTTTGATCCTGCGATTCGAA
>Ga0207675_100001982_pt1 | contig 20416 bp, 10 predicted proteins | sample KBSSwiS42_FD_184305 | JGI IMG/M metagenome (GOLD analysis project Ga0207675, IMG submission 184305) | Switchgrass rhizosphere microbial communities from Kellogg Biological Station, Michigan, USA - KBS Switchgrass S4-2 (SPAdes) (version 2) | ecosystem: Host-associated > Plants > Roots >...
ATCTGGATTGTTCACCTCGTTATAAGCAGCCAACACGTCAACCAGTTTGTTCTGCGATGCCCCGTTAACCAGCGTCTCGGAAATATGGATCGCGGTTCCGCTCAACCTGCTGATAAAACGATCAGGAGTAATACTGTCGTCGGTGCGGAAGAAATTGTTTTCTGCATAAATCGCCGATTCCCTGCCAACCCCAAAGCTATATTGGTAGTGCTCAGAGTTTTTTGGCCAGTAGTAGTTGTTGTAGACATGAACCTTGCCGAAACGGACTCGAGGTCCACGCTGCCCCACCTGTTCAAAGAGATTGTGATGTAAGGTCACTCGCAGCTTGTTTCGATCCGCGGTGGCACTATCGGATGATCCGATGAGCATGACCTTGTCGTGTTCGAGAAAACGATTGTAAGAAACCGTCACCAGATCCGACGCATTCGTAATATCAACTTCGCCATCGTGGACCTGGAAAAGGCGTCCAAAATAAATGGGCAAAGTGCTGTCTGCGGTTTCCTCGTCAGCAAAAGTACTGTGATCGATCCAAACGTGATCGGAGTCACGCAGCGAAATCGAGTCATATGCGGAGTTCCAGTTACCGAGACTGCCATCTGTTGGATCCCATTGCGGAAAGCAATCGTAGGTGTCGAGAAAGGTAAGATTGCGAACGATAATATTCGTCCGACTTCCGACAACGTTTGCGGTACCGCGGATATCCAACCACGCGCCGCGGATAACGGAATTCTTGCCTACTCCTACAATTGTTGTGTTCGATCCGACTCTGATCCTGACGCGTGCTTGTTGCGCCTGTTGTGAAGCCACGCGAGCATTCTCAAGTGGACCACTCGGAACCATCGTCCTGCCCCACACAGCCGGATCATAGGCAGCGAGATAGGCCTCAAGCGTGTATCCATTTCTATTGTAGGCAGAACAAATCAGAGGCTGATTATTATCATCGACGTTCGCATCGATAACCCCGTCAACATAAATGATCTTCGGTATGTTGGAAGGATTGGACGATGGTGGTGGATAAACCCCATTGTTCAAAGCGGCAATCAACTCGCGCCGATTATGTACGGTGTAAACCTGGTTGTCGGCGGCACTGGCTCCTCCGGTGGTACCGGTTGAAAACGCGGCCCATCCATCATTTGGCGCTAGTGTTTCGCGACCGAGGTCTCGATGATCGATGGCGGATTTAGCAAGCAATGCATTGGCTGTTAAGCACACAGTCACGATAAGGCATACAAAGCGCATGGGTTGTCCTCCTGAGATGAGAAGTCCTACGAACCGCTAGACCAACTCACGTCGATTTCAGAGCAACATTACTAGACGAAACTGTATGGGGGTTGAATGGGGGTTTGCCAAAACTCTTTTTGGGAGGCCAAAAGAATACTCAAGAATTACAGCAAAGCCAACGCCAAATGAGGTGGTGATCGTGGAAGGACGATGTCATCGGTTGTATCCCGGCTCAAGTTCATTGTTGACCTCTGAAATCCTTAATGAGCACTACGTCGTGAGTCAGGGTGCCTCGCGCAACGGCTATCCGTTTACCGTCGGCTGATATCGCAAAGGAGAATAGACGACTATCTGTAAAGTTGGTTAAACGTTTAGGAGGACTACCATCGATTGGCTGGATATTGAGATTCTGGACATCGACGTTATCGAGATAGACCAACGCACGTCCATCCGGTGTCCAACTGAGCACGCCGGTACTTATATCCAAGATCTTATTTGGCTCGCCTCCTTCTATTGGATAGATTCCGGTCTTCCACTTAGGTGTTGGATCATGGTATGGGGCTGCTATCCATTTGCCGTTTGGAGAAATGGCCACGACTCCTGAGGCTTTATCGACTATATGTACAGGTTCGCCTCCTTGAATCGACACTTTCCACACATCATTCTTACCCGTACTCAAGTTATAAAACACCCAGTCGCTGTTAGGAGAGCATTGAGGGTTCAACTCGCCAACGCCGTAGGTCAACTGCCTGGCATTGCTGCCATCTACGTCAATTCTCCAGATATGATCACTGCCCGTACGGTCAGACACAAAAGTCACATAACGACCATCGGCTGACACCGACGGTGACCAGTTGTTTCCCTCATCGGCCGTGAGTCGTTTTTGCTCCTTGCCGTTCGCGTCTACTTTCCAGAGATCCAGCTTGCCGTTGCCGGTACGAGATGCATAGATGATCCTGCCGTCGGGCGTCCACGTCACACCTTCGACTCCATCAAATTTGTTGCCGGTGATCTGGCTCGCATCGCGAGCATTGTCGTAGGGTGCAATCCAGATATTCGAAACCTGCTCAGAATCAACTGTAACAAGAGTAGCGGAGTCTGCTGTCAAACTAACACTGACGTAATCCTTTAGATCGTTCGTAATCTTGTGGACTTGGCCACCTGGGTAAGAGAGAAACCAGACCTGGGAGGGACTGCCATGATTCTCTCTTCCCGTCAGTACCAGCCCACTCCCGTCGTTTACCCACGCCAGGTGGTCAACCTTCGCCCACCGACGAGAGCTGATCGGTTTTTCTGAGCCGTCCGCAACCTGCACCCCAACCAGTGTTACGGAATTCCCACTTTCGTCCGAGCTATTCAGAGGATAGATAATGACCTTTCCATCTGGGGACCAAGAGCACACGAACGCTGGTACATCTCCCCCCATGTTCCGCCTGACGATTTCTCGCTCTCCTGTACCGTCAGCATTGGCAATGAGCAAGGTCACTTCACCTTGAGGTGGAATTCCGCGCAAATAGGCAAACTGCTTGCCGTCTGGTGAGAATGACACGCTGCTGTCAACATCTGTAACAAGCTTTCTCGGAGCGCCTCCCAACCCAGGCATGCGATAGAGCGAACAAGGTAACTTGTTCTCACAGGCGGTGTAGAAAAGGTCATCTCCCGACTTGGAGAAGGTTAGTCCTGTATAGGTAGTTTTAGCAGCTTCATTAATTGGCACTTCGCTAGCGGGCGACGATACTTGTTTCATCCAGAGTCTTTGTTGTTCACCATCAGCGACCACTTGGACCACAAATTTACCATCCGGCGAAATCGCCGCGTCAATAACCTTCCCGCTGCTAGTCAGCTCAGTCATACTCATATCTTGGAAACTACTAGATGGCATCAGGTTTATACGGATGAGTTTTCGAAGCCCAAAAACAGTGCCCAACGCAGCAATGATCGAGATAACCAAGAGAATACCAACGAGACCGGTGTGACGTCTGACGGCATTCAAGAAAGAGTTGCCCGCTGTATCTCCGACTATTTTTGCCTGTACTTGGATGGTATTGCCACGTGTTGAACGATCATCTGTAACACCAGTCGGCACACTTCGCTCATTCTCAAGTTTTTGAAGCATCCGAAGGTCGGAAAACATTTCACGGGCCGTCTGGTAGCGTTCTTCTTTGTCCTTTCGCAACGCCTTCTCTACGATCCATTTCAGCCTGTCAGGAACATCCGCAGAGATTTCGGGCGGCTCTTCCTTCAGTATTGAAGCAATGACATCCTGCGCTGTATCGCCTCCAAATGGCGCCTCCTTAGTTAGCATTTCGTAGAGCACAGTTCCCAAACTCCAAAGATCAGAGCGCGCATCAACCTTTTCTCCGCGCGCTTGCTCCGGAGACATATAGCTCGCCGTGCCAATCACCGATCCTTCATGAGTGTTGAGCAGCACTCTCGTTGTTGCTTCGCCCTCGGTTCCAGCCTCCTGTTCCGTTAGTTTGGCGATGCCGAAATCCAGCACCTTCACGAAGCGCTCTTTCTGCTGCAGATGACTATCCCTGACCAGGATTATGTTTTCCGGCTTAATGTCTCGATGCACGATCCCTTTTGCATGTGCAGCAGCCAACGCATCGGCGACTTGCAGTACAATGCTCAACACCTCGCCAAGCTGTAGCGATTTCGACACGTTGATGGTTTGACGAAGCGTTTCACCCTCAATGTATTCGGTGGCAATAAAGTGTCTTCCTTCGGCTTGCCCGATGTCATGGATCGTGATGATGTTCGGATGATTCAGCGCGGAAGCGGCTCGGGCTTCTTGTTGAAAGCGCCGCACACGATCGCTGTCTTGAGTGAACTCGGCGGGCAACAACTTCAGTGCGACCTTACGGCCCAGTTGTATATCCTGCGCGAGGTAGACTTCACCCATGCCACCCGCGCCAATTGAAGTGATGATTTTGTAGTGACCGAGGGTTTGGCCCACGACCGAGTCAGGCTGATCGTATGCGAGCGAGCGCGCCTCAACCTCTAAGGCAGGCTTCTGAATAAAACTCCCCGCCTTCTCGTGAGCACCAAGCAACGCCTCCACCTGTCTGCGCAGCGACTCGTCACCAGCGCAGACTTTGTCAAGAAAAGCAGCACGTTGGTCGGGCGCTTGTTCAAGCGCTGAGTGAAACAGCTGATCGAGTTGTTGCCAGCGTTCAGGCTTCATTATTCAGTGAGTTGTAGAGCCAGGCTTTTGCCATGCTCCATTCACGCATGACTGTGACCGTTGAAATCTTCAGCGCTTCAGCCGTCTCCTCGACACTTAGACCACCAAAGAAGCGTAGTTCGACAACTTTTCCTTTACGCGGGTCGATGGCAGTTAGCTTGGTCAGGGCTTCATCGAGGGCAACGAGGTCGCTTCCCTTTTCGCCGGAGACAACCAACGCTTCGTCAAAGGTGATTCGTTGCGCGTCCCCACCCCGTTTTGCGTATTGCCTGCTTCGTGCATGGTCCACAAGAATGCGTCGCATCAACTGTGCAGATAAAGCAAAAAAGTGAGCGCGATTTTTCCACTGGACGTGCTTTTGATCGATGAGCTTTAGAAAAGCTTCGTTTACCAGTGCAGTAGTTTGAAGTGTATGCCCAACGTTCTCCCGTCGCATGTAGTGATGAGCCAACCGATGCAGTTCCTTGTCAACGAGCGGCATCAACTTACCCAGCGCCGAGCGATCTCCATCACTCCATGCAATTAGTAATTGAGTTACTTCATGTCGCGCATCGCTAGTCATCAACAGGACCGGTGGTAGGTATGGATTTGGAGATCCAATCTGGGCCAACTTGTGGCTGCGGATTATAGCCTCAAAGTTCAATAAGCCACACGTAAATCATTTCGATGATTTTTGCTTGATAGCTTTTCGCTCCTTTTCCCGCGGTATGGGGTGAGGACAGCTCAGTCGCAGCTCAGTCAATGCGAACTGCGCCAGTCCCCACAACCAAAAACGGCCCAAAGCTCAATGCGGGCCATAACGCGGAGGTTGGCGATGAAAGCTCGGCCCCTGTTAGGGATAGCTCTGTTTTGTTTGACTGCCTTTCCAGTGTTTACCAAACCACTTACCGAAGACGAGCGCAGAACTCGTCTACAAACATTGCGAAGTATTAATGCGGACCGCATCGATCCAACCCCGCTCGAACGAGCTTACCTGGATGTTTACGCGATGCTCGAAAGTGACAACCAATGTGGGATTTTCTTTGGAGGTAACGGTGCTCGTCAGGTGCTTAGCGAGTTGGTCGTCAGGCTAAAAGAACAAGCAATTTCCGATACGCGAATCGGCGTCCGAATGTCCGGAACGTTCACGAACATCCGGGAGCCCGAATCAGGACTCTATTATCGACTATTCGAAAAGGCTTATTTGAATAGCTTCGGGGCGTTCTATCGATCGAAAACATTTCCCTCGCAACCGCTTGTTCCACACATGGGAAGTTTTTCGCCGAACACGCGAGAAGCGAGAGCACTAATTCTCCTTCATGAGCTGGCACACTTAATAAAAGGCCCACAAGGAACGTGGTTAATCCCGGACGATGGAGCAAACGCACAAGTAAGTCGTCTCAACACGCTAACCATTGAGACAAAATGCCGCCAACAGATTCGCGCCTTGTGAAGAACCATTATGAGTTCAGCCATTAAGCGACTTTTCAAAACAGATCAAACCTCGGATCACACAGTTCGTGCGGAAACCGTGGTCACACGAGAAAAAATCCGTCGACTACAACAAATGGCGGCACTGCTACAAAGTGAGCTCGATTCTCTTCAACAGTTTCACACGGCACCGGTCGAGCAAGGCCTCGATTTCTATACGGAAGTAAGCCATTTCGAGATCGAGATAATCAAACGGGCGTTGCTCGCCGCAAATGGGCATCAGGCCAGAGCCGCGCAACTGCTCAACCTAAGAAGCAACACACTCAATGCAATGATCAAGCGCTACTACATTCAGCTCGGTCACCTGGCCACACCGACGTTTCAAGAGAGTGCGAACGATGAACGCACGCCCTACGAGTCGAGCTTAACAAATCAACAATTGCGACCGAGACCGGATACTCGAGGGAGCAACAAACAACGAGGCTTATCAATCGATGAGGGCCAACGTAGATAGACTTGCTAGTCGCTTCTGCGCTTCAGACGCCCAGGTCGATTTTGGGAAGCGAAGAATGAGTTCTCGCCACGCCGAGCCGTCGTAATGTAGTCGCCTCGTTTTCGGATCGAAGACAAAACCAACTCGTTGGCGGTTGTAACGATCAAGTCCTGTGTAATTCAGAAAGTAACTGAATTCGGGAACGGCGATGCTCTCGTCGATATGACGTGACGCATCCCGCGAAAGTTTTTCAGACACCTGCTCGGCTGTGTCGCCGAGCATAAGCAACACTTCAGGCCTCAAAGGTGAGCGTGGAAAATGATCGAGAAAGATTCTCGCCCGAACGATTCGGTCAAACTCCGTGGAGTTTTTGATCAATTCCAACAGCCGTCGATCATCGCCAGGTTGTGAAGACGAAACAACCGCCTCACGCTGAATCCAACCGTGGGTTCGACTACTCACGTTCACAAGGTAGAAAACGATCCCGTCACGGCCTTTCTTAGCAGCTCGAATGGCGACGAGTCGTCCACGGCCAACTCGTCTGACAAGCTTTCCAGTGAGGTCTGCGGTTGCTCGCAAGGCTGAGAGTCGTTCATCGACAACCACAGCGATACGTCCACCTGGAGGAGCCTTTTGTTTCTGAGCTGAGATGTTAGTGGTTGAGAAAAGAGCTAAACAAAGAGCAGCGAAGTGAAGAGTGAGTCTGTGAGGATTCACGGTTTTGTCTCCTTTAACTAGAGTGAGGTTTGTGTCCGATATGCTTCAGCTATGTCCGATATGCTTTAGCTTGTCGATGTCATAATAAACAAGCTCTCTCCCCAACACACGGACAAGCTAAAGCACACACTAACGAACTGCCCGCGCTACTTTTTGCGCAAACTGCGCGTGATGAAAATGGCAAATAGCTGCCGCCAACGCATCCGCAGCATCATGTGGCGCCGGCACACTTTTCAGTGCCAACAACAGACGCACCATTTCCTGAACCTGATGCTTCTCGGCATTGCCGTAACCAACTACGGTCTGCTTGATAAGACGCGGTGAGTATTCGTGAATATCAAGTGCCGCCCTTTCTGCCACTAACAACACAACCCCGCGAACCTGTCCAAGCTTCATACTTACTTTGACGTTGGTGGCGAGGAATGCGTCTTCAAGAGCGCAAGCATCAGGCTGAAGTTTCGCGATCACGTCTTCAATGCCAGTGCACATCTTCAGCAATCGCGTGGGAAACTTCAGAGTTGAAGATGCTCGAATCGATCCAAATTCGACCAGCGAATACTTTCGGCCATCGCCTTCAACGACACCCCACCCGGTTGTTTGACTGCCTGGATCAATTCCGAGTACGCGCATTGGCGGAGTATATCAGGAGTTGGCCTTTGGTTTTTGATCTTTGGGCCCTAAGACTAGATCCTCGGATCACTGTCACAAAACCAAACAACAAACCTGGATCAAAACTCGAAGGACTAAGGCCAAAGAGCTAAGTCCCAACCTCAATTAAAAGCACCAACGCTTTGTGCTATCCTGATTCTCCCCCGTTTCAGCCCTTTATAATTTTTCTGAACCGTTTCTTAAAACGCAACCTGAAACGGACGCAGCATTCGTGTTTCTCTGATGTCGAGCTCTCTTAAATCAATTCTTTCAGGCTTTCGCACGAACCAAGACGACGTTGAGCAACGTCCGCTTCGTTCGGAAATCTTTAGTGTCGAACGACTCGAACAATACGCTCAAACGCTCGGGACGGAACACAAGACGATCGTCCGCAAAGGGCAGGCACTGCTTCTACCCCGCCTCGAAAGCAATGCTCGAAAACTTGAATCCGCCTACAGGATGCTCGTCGAAGCAATCAGCAACGGCCGATCGATTTCGCCCGCTGCTGAATGGCTGGTCGATAACTATCACATCGTTGAAGAGCAACTACGTGAGATTCGCCAGGATCTTCCTAAGGGTTATTACAGCGAGCTGCCCAAACTCGCTGAGGGAGCACTCGAGGATTATCCGCGTATCTATGCGCTCGCGCTCGCTCTAATCGCTCACACCGACTCGCGACTTGATACAAACACGCTCCGCCGGTTCATCATCGCTTATCAAACCGTCGCGCCCCTTTCGATTGGCGAACTCTGGGCAGTCGCCATCTCACTTCGGCTCGCGTTAGTTGAAAACCTCCGACGTCTGTCAACCGCAATTAGTAATGCCCGGGCGCAGCGGGACGAAGCAGATAAGCTTGCCGACAAACTCCTCGAACTCGCGTCTCTTCAACCGACGACGCTAATGACGCTCGTTCAAGATCGTCTCGGCAAACACGAAAAGCTCCCGCAAACATTTGTCGTTCAACTCGTCCAGCGACTGCGAGAACAACACCCCGCAGTAATACCGGTGATGGATTGGATTGATCAGCAACTTGCCGGTCCCGGCCTTAACATCGAACAAGTCATTCACGCTGAGCATCAACGGCAAGCGTCGGCGCAAGTCACCGTCGGCAACATCATCACGAGCATGCGCCTCCTCTCGACGCTGGACTGGCGGGACTTCTTTGAAAAGGTCAGCTTGATCGAACCGCTGCTCGGACAAGATCCCGCCGGGGCGTATGCACAGATGGAATTTGCGTCGCGCGATCGCTACCGGCATGTGCTTGAAAGAATCAGCAAGCGAACCCAATCAAGTGAAATTGAAATAGCGACAACTGTCGTTGAGCTGGCAAAAAAGAGCAACCAGGGACCGAAAGCTCATGTTGGTTACTACCTCGTTGATGATGGCCTGCAACAACTCGAGTCAATCTTCAAGTATCGACCAAGAACCGTAGAGCAAGTGCGTAGGTTCCTGCTTCGCAACGCAACAGGCGCTTACCTGGGCACTTTGATTGTGATTACCGCACTGGTGCTAGTGCTGCTCTTGAGCATCATGAATAGGTACACCAGTGAGCCGTGGCTTTTGATTGTCACTGCGCTCCTTGCGCTCATTCCGGCAACCGAGATCGCCGTAACGGTATTGAATTGGGATGTAACCCATTTCCTACCGCCGCGATTGCTGTCCAGAATTGATACTGTCGCAGGTATCCCTATCGACTCCCAAACATTCGTAGTCGTGCCAACCATCTTCACGAACGAGTCGCAAGTGAATCAACTTGTCGAACGTCTCGAGGTTCATTTTCTCGCCAACCAGGACGAAAGAATCTATTTCGCGTTACTCGGCGATTTTGCTGATGCGGACACTCAAGACTGCCCCACCGACTCCCAGGCGTTGGCGGCCGCACAAAGCGGAATCGACGAACTAAACAGGCGCCACGGCGGCAATAGGTTTCACTTGTTTCATCGCAAACGTATTTGGAATGAAAGCGAGCGAAGGTGGATGGGCTGGGAGCGGAAGCGAGGAAAGCTCGAAGAGTTTAACCGGCTTCTGCGAGGACACCACGATACGACGTTCATTGTGCGAACTGCTGATGACGCGCTTCTCAAAGCAACTCGTTACGTGATCACGCTCGACTCCGATACTCAACTTCCACGCGACGTTGCGCGTAAGCTGATCGGTGCGGCGATTCACCCACTTAACCGGCCGACGATTGACGAGCGAGTAAACCGTGTTACCTACGGCTACGGCATTCTGCAACCACGCGTTAGCATCTCGCTTGAAAGCGCGTCTCGTTCGCGGTTTGTCAGGATTTTCTCGGGCAACACCGGCATCGATCCTTATACGACAGCTGTCTCAGACGTTTACCAGGATCTATTTGGCGAAGGTAGTTTCACTGGCAAAGGGCTTTACGACGTCGATGCTTTTCAAACTACGCTCGATAAACGTGTCCCACCGAACTCACTGCTCAGTCACGATCTCTTTGAGTCGCTCTTTGCACGCGCTGCTTTGACGACTGAAATTGAACTCCTTGACGACTATCCGTCCTCTTACCTGGCATACGCAAAACGGCAACATCGTTGGGCGCGTGGCGATTGGCAGCTCCTGCGCTGGCTTTTTCCAAGAATCCCGGACGCCGACGGACACAAAGTAAAGAACCCACTACCGCTCATCGCGCAGTGGAAGGTGTTTGACAATCTCAGACGCAGCCTGGTGGGTCCCGCTTTGTTTGTCTGGATACTTGCATCGTGTCTTTTGTTTCCAGGATCGACATTGGGATGGAGCCTCTTTGTTGTTTTGACGATCGCTTTTCCGATCTATCTCCACGTCGCAACCGGATTACTGATTCATCCGCGCGGCGTTCCCTGGACCAGTCATTTCTGGAGTATCTGGGGAGACTTTCGGACAAACAGCGCGCAGATCGGCCTGGCACTCGCACTACTCCCACATCAAGCATATCTGATGTGCGACGCGATCGTTCGCACGCTCTATCGACAATTCATCTCACGCAAGAAACTTCTCGAATGGGTATCGGCAGCGGAAACCGAGCGCTCATCTCGCAATGACTTCGTCTCGTTCTTGTGGTTCATGCTTCCCGCTGAACTGATCACTTTGATCGCAGTTGCGCTCACGATCAGATTCAGACCAACGGCGCTCGCTGTTCTTAGCTTTCCCACGTTCATCTGGTTGCTCTCGCCACTGATTGCCTACCTCGTGAGCAAACCAATCGTCTCGAAGCGTAAATTGCTCAGCGGACGAGACGTTGAATTTGCCCGCTCAATTGCTCGTCTGACCTGGCGCTTCTTCGAAACGTTTGTCACTGCCCAGGACAATTGGCTGCCGCCAGATAACTTCCAGGAAGACCCGACACCAGTTGTCGCTCATCGCACGTCGCCTACTAACATCGGCTTGCTATTGCTCGCAACTTCAACAGCACGCGATCTCGGCTACGTCAGTTCACTTGAATTAGTCGAACGACAGGAACTGACCTTTGGAACAATCGTGAAGCTGGGAAAACTACATGGACATCTGTTCAACTGGTACGAGACGACAACACTTGAGCCTTTACTTCCGGAATACATTTCGACTGTCGACAGCGGGAACTTTGCTGGTCATCTCGTCGCGGTGAAACAAGCGAATATCGAGTTACCTGATCTGCGGTTGTTCGATGATCGAGTGGTGGCGGGACTATCAGACACGATCAACGCCATCGGAATTGAAGCGGAACGACTCGATAGCATTCGCCAACGAACGGAAGTGGTTACTGTCCGTCAGTTACAAAACGAAATCGAAGACTGTCAAAAACTCCTGGTAAACAACAGCAGGGAGAGCCTTACTTCATGGCTGATCGTTATCGATTCGATGTGCCGGCGCGCCTCCGAAATCGACGACATCGTCAATGCGCTTTCTCATGAACATGGCGAGGAAAGTTTCAAGGAACTACGCTGGTGGGTTGGTGCATTGCTGCATCAGGCGGAATGTTGGCGTCGCGACATCGATACGCTTTGTGGTTGGACTCGCTTGATTCCCCTACTTGAAACAACCTCGGATGAAACACAGCCGACAAATGGCTGGGGAAAAATCATCAGCATACTTAGCTCCATTCCCACGCTTGCGGAAGTCCCACGACTCTGTGATCGCGTCCTTGTTCAACTCGCCGGACAAAGTGACCTTGAGGGTCCCTCAACTGAAATACTTGCCAGGCTTACCCGGGCGCTCGAGTCTTCGTCGAAAAACGCCGGCGATTTGCTGTCACGACTTAGTCGTCTGGCCCGAGCCTGCGACCAAACCGTCGAAGATATGGACTTCGAATTTCTTTTTGACCAGGAACGCAAGCTCTTTCCAATCGGGTACAACGTCACCGCCTCTCGTGCTGACAACTCTTACTATGATCTGCTGGCTTCCGAAGCGCGACTTGCAAGCTTTATCGCGATCGCAAAGGGCGATGTGCCACAAGAGCACTGGTTCCGCATGGGGCGCCCGCTTACGACGGTCAATGGTGGACGCGCGCTCATTTCGTGGACAGGCACAATGTTCGAATACCTAATGCCACTCCTCGTCATGCGCAACTATGCCGGAACGCTACTGGATGAAACCTATCACTCGGTCGTTCAGCGGCAGATCGAATACGGCGAAGAGCGCGGCGTGCCCTGGGGTATCTCAGAGGCCGCATACCATGTTCGCGATCTACGGCTCAATTACCAGTACGGTCCGTTTGGAGTACCTGGCCTGGGCTTAAAGCGCGGACTAATCGAGGATGTGGTAGTCGCTCCTTACGCAACAATGCTCGCTGCTGAAATTGATCCCACGCAGGCGCTGAGGAATATGCGCCTTCTCGTAGGCGAAGGGGCACTTGGTCGCTACGGATTCTATGAATCGATCGATTACACAAGTGAACGTCTGCCTGAGAATCAGAATAGAGTCGTGATCAAAGCCTTCATGACGCATCACCAGGGAATGAGCCTGGTTGCGCTTCTCAATGCGCTTGAAGGAAATCGAATGGAGAACCGATTTCACTCTGATCCGGCAGTCCAGGCAACTGAGCTACTTCTCCAGGAACGAATTCCAGTTCGCGTACCGACGGCTCATCCTCGCGCTGAAGAAGTCCTGACCGGTCGAGTAAGTCAAACTCCGCAGGGAATGATCGCCCGAGTTTACGATACGCCGGACCTTGATACGCCCCGCACGCAACTTCTTTCAAACGGCGCCTACAGTGTAATGCTCACTACTGCCGGTGCGGGTTATTCCCAGTGTGACGGAAACGCTGTTACGCGCTGGCGTGAAGACGTAACCAGGGACCACTGGGGCGCTTTCGTTTACTTGCGCGACGTGCGTAGCGGTGAGATCTGGTCAGCAGGACATCAACCAATCAGAAAGCGGCCTACCGCATATCGCGTTGCGTTTTCCGAAGACAAAGCAGACTTCCGCCGCGTTGATTCCGGAATCAGTACTCGCATGGAAGTGGTTGTATCGGCAGAAGACAACGCCGAGATACGTCGCGTGTCGCTCACGAACAATTCGTCGCGAGTTCGCGAGATCGAACTGACCAGCTACTGCGAGATCGTCCTCGCATCCCCCCAGGCTGACGCCGCACACCCGGCCTTTAGCAATCTCTTTATCGAAACGGAATTCTTTTCCGCTGAAAATGCAATCCTCGCGCATCGTCGTCAACGTTCGAGCGATGATCCCCAGTTATGGGCCATTCACGTGGTTGTCGCAGAAGGCGAAGTCGTCGGCGCTATTCAGTATGAAACTGATCGTGGTCGTTTCCTCGGTCGAGGGCGCACACCTGCAAATCCTATTGCGGTCATGGATGATCGACCACTCTCGAATACGACTGGCGCCGTGCTCGATCCCGTCTTCAGCCTGCGAAGACGTTTGTTAATCGAACCTAATCAAACGGTTTCCTGTTCTTTTACAACGGGTGTCGCGAAGTCTCGTGATGAAGCATTGGCTTTGGCAGACAAGTACCACGACCCGAGCATTTTTGAGCGGGAGCTCCGTTTGAGCTGGACCAAAGCGCAAGTCGAGATGAGTCATTTGAAGACAGACGCCGAAGAAGCGCATCTGTTTCAACGAATGGCTTCGCGGATCATCTACTCAGATCCATCTCTGCGCCCACGACCTCACGTGCTCGCTCTAAACACGAAAGCGCAGTCGAGCCTGTGGGCCCACGGAATCAGCGGCGACTTACCAATAGTTGTGGTGCGGATCGAGAAAAGCGCTGATCTTCAAATGGTGCGAAAACTGGTGCGAGGTCTCGAGTATTTGCACTTCAAAGGGCTGAGAGCTGATCTCGTAATCCTCAACGACAGCCCCACAACCTATCAGCAAGAACTTCATCGCGATCTGGAGACACTGATCCGAACCAGTGGACTGCAAGGTCTACAGGACAAGCCCGGCGGTGTCTATTTGCGTCGCGCAGATCAAATGTCGGAGTCAGACCGGATCCTCCTGCATGCCGTTGCGCGCGTGGTGATTGTTACTGAGCGCGGCCCACTTGAAGATCAACTCGAACGCAACCAACGAGAGTCGCCGTTACCGCCTCAATTGATTGCTCGAGCGGCACCGCAAAATTATCCGGAGCCCTTGGTGCCACCTGCCGATCTTTCTTTCTTCAACGGACTCGGAGGATTCCAACAGGGTGGTCGCGAGTATGTGACAGTGCTTGGCGCTGAGCAGTGGACTCCACTGCCGTGGTCAAACGTTATCGGAAATCGAGTCGGATTTGGTTTCCAGGTAACTGAGACTGGTGGCGGGTATACATGGTCCGTCAACAGTCGTGAGAATCGTTTGACGCCATGGTCAAACGACGCGATTAGCGATCCCTCAAGCGAAGCAATCTATCTTCGGGACGAGGACTCAAGCACTGTTTGGACAACAACCGCCTTACCAATTCGCGAGAGTGAGCCATACATTGTTCGTCATGGCCAGGGCTACAGTGTTTTCGAGCACACCAGTCATGGATTATCCCAGGAGCTGCTGGTGTTTTCACCACTCGATTCTGAAGTAAAGATCTCACTGCTCAGAATACGAAATCGGATGGCCAGAAAAAGAAGAATCTCCGTGACTTCTTACAATGAACTCGTTCTGGGTAGCCAGCGTTCATCGTCCGCGCCATATGTGATTACTGAGATCGAGGAACAATCATCGACGATTTTCGCTCATAACCCTTTCAACAATGAATTTGCCGAGCGGGTTGCGTTTGTTTCCACTAGTGAAAGCCTTTCGAGTGCCACTTGCGATCGCAGGGAGTTCATTGGTCGCAATGGTTCTCTCGACAAACCGGCTGCCCTGCGGCGAATCGGTCTGGCAAATCGCGACGGAGCTGGACTCGATCCGTGCGCCGCATTGCAGGTACAGATCGAACTGGCACCGAACGAAGCACGCGAAGTCATCTTCATTATTGGTCAAGCAGGATCGCGAGAAGACGCCAGCAAGATCGTTGCTTCATTTCGACAACCAGGTGTTGTAAACGAGTCGTTTGAGAAAGTGCTGTCACACTGGGACGAGGTACTTGGAACCGTTGAAGTAAAAACGCCCGACGCGGCACTCGACACAATGCTTAACCGCTGGTTGTTGTACCAGAGTCTGTCTTGTCGCGTTTGGGCACGCACGGCGTTCTATCAATCCGGCGGTGCTTATGGTTTTCGAGATCAACTGCAAGACGTGATGTCGCTGGTCTACAGCAAGCCGGAAGTGGCTCGCGAGCAAATTGTTCTTGCGAGTCATCACCAGTTCAAGGAAGGCGATGTTCAGCATTGGTGGCACCCGCCAAGTGGGCGCGGTGTTCGCACACGAATTTCCGACGACCTCTTGTGGCTTCCGTTCGTCGTCAGTTTCTACATCGATGTTACCGGCGATTCGTCTGTGCTCAATGAAGTGGTGCCCTTTCTCGAACAGCCGCTCCTCCAGGACGGAGAACAAGACCGGTACATGCAGCCTGCTGTTTCCAATGAATCCGCTGACATCTTCGACCACTGTATCCGGGCGATCGATCGCAGTCTTGGTGTTGGACTACATGGATTGCCGTTGATGGGTGGTGGCGATTGGAACGATGGAATGAATCGCGTGGGTCAATTAGGAAAGGGTGAAAGCGTTTGGCTGGGCTGGTTTTTGTACACGACTCTCGCGGCCTTTCTACCCGTAGTTGATGCGCGACAACAACCAGACCGAGCTGAGCGCTATCGACGCCACATGACCAAGTTGAAGAAAGCACTCGAGGAACACGCATGGGATGGCGACTGGTATAGACGCGGATACTTCGATGATGGAACACCGCTCGGCTCGTCGCAGAACGAAGAGTGTCGTATAGACTCAATCGCACAATCGTGGTCTGTCATCTCGGGAGCATCAGACAACTACCGAATGAGTCGGGCGATGGCCGCCGTGGAGGAGTACTTAATTCGACGCGGTGACGGATTGGTAATTCTGTTCACTCCACCGTTCGACAAAGGCCATCTCGATCCGGGTTACATAAAAGGCTACGTCCCGGGTGTGCGCGAAAATGGCGGACAATACACACACGCTGCGATTTGGACTTTGATTGCGTTTTCAATGCTGGGCGATGGTGAGCGAGCAGGTGAACTGTTTTCGTTGCTGAATCCAATCAATCACTCATCAACGCGTGCCGGATTACACAAGTACAAAGTCGAGCCCTATGTTGCAGTCGGCGACGTTTATGCAGTACCGCCACATACTGGACGCGGCGGCTGGACCTGGTACACAGGCTCAGCGGGTTGGATGTATCGAGCGGGATTGGAATCGATTCTCGGATTCAAACTACACGGTGACAAGTTGACGATCGATCCCTGCGTACCGCGTTGGTGGCGCGACTTTGGAATTACATATCGCCGCGGTCGTGCGGTCTATGACATCAAGGTCGAGAATCCTCTGGGGATCAGCAAGGGAGTTGCGAGTGTTGAACTAGATGGTGAAGTTCTGAAGGGCATCGAAATTCATCTGACGGACGACGCAGGCCAGCATACGGTTAGAATCGTGATGGGCGAACCCGTGAAAACTCCCGAACCGGAAGGCAAACAAGCCGAACACCAAACCTCCAACTAAACCTTTGTCAGACGCGCGCCTCACCTACGCGCTTTAACTAAACCCTTAATTACTATTTTGAATTCAGGCTCGTGTAGAGCACGTCATTCAGAGCACAAAGCGTCACCTTCTTCGGTGCTTGAGGAAGCGGTGCCGGGATATCAACCGTCGAATTTCCAACCATACGCGCCGCTCCCAAACGCGTCCAGCCCTTTCCGAAATCCACGTAGATTGGCACGAGCATCTTGAAATTGTCTGAAACGCCCGACTGTGTAACGTGGACGGTTAGTAATGACTTGCCGTCGGGCGTAGTACCGTTTTGGTAGTCGAGTTTATACGCCGGAATCTCCGTGCCATAAACCCAGGCATCGAAAAACCAATCCATCCGACCATTCTTGTCAAGGTCCATTTGCGGCGTCATAAACTTTTCAACGGCCCGCTTGAAATCTTCAGTCGATACGTTCTTGTTGAAGTTGGTCTTCACAAAGTCAGTCATCATTTCGCGAAACTTCGCATCACCGCCTCCGCGATGATCAAACATCATCATGCGCAACATATGAAGAATATAGGCGCCTTTCGGATAGATCATCGCCCGCGTGATGTTCGGGGTTTTCCCGCTGTCTAGGCGATAACCTTGTGTAACTGGACCCACAGTGTAAGGTTTATGGCCCTTGGTGAACGGTGTAGCTTCTGTAATTAACTTTCTTTGGTTGTCCCAGAAGTCGTTGAACTTCGCCATGTCCTTTCGCACATATTGCACGAAGAGCGAAGTTGAGAATTCAGCGAATCCTTCGCTCATCCACTGATCTCGATAACTGTCCCAGCCAAGAATGTGTCCCCACCATTGATGAGCAGTTTCGTGCGGACCGACATAGCGCCAAAAACTATCTGAGCCTCCTTGCGCTCCCATCAGTTGCGTGCGTTGAGTGGTATCGATGAATGCCGTGTAAGGCATGTAGATAAGCGTTGGCCATGCCTGACCGAAGTTAAAAGCCGGTTGCTGAGTGATAGCGATGCGTGAATAAGGGAGCTTGCCGAAGTACGCTGAGTAAATACGAGTCGCGTTTTGTGTGTCCGTCAGGGCCGCGTCCGCCATCGAAGCGGTCGTAATGTTTCCCGTGACTCCGGTCATATGCCATTTGTCGCGCCCAAGTTCTTCGAGCATCAACTGAAGATCTTTTATCTCGTTGGGCACTTCCTTGTTGGCAAAAAACTCGAGACCCATTCCGGTCTCCTTGTCCATCAGTTCCTTTTTGACAAATTTTCCATAGTTGAAACCGGTCACAGCTAGCTCCGTTGATCCGCTTGTCCATTTTGCAACTTTCAAATCCCCCTCGATTTGTTCAGGACCCGCCAGAGCACCAGTGCCCACAAAGATGTAGTCTTTGGGATAGTGAAACGTCAGGTCGACAATAGCGCGATCGCCAAAATCCTGGGTGCCGTTGTTTGGATACCAGGAAGTACGTGGTATCAGAATGAAGTTCCCACCACCAGAGTCTTTGATCGCATCTTCACCTTCGTAATCAATCGTGAGCTTGATCGATTTTCCCGTTTCAATTGGCTCAGGGAGAATCACACCGAAGTCTGCGTCATCATCCTTCCCTTCTTGAACAAAGCTGAGCTCTCGCCCTTGATCATCTTTAACGTGGGCAACACGCAACGTTCGATAGAGCTCGAACGGAAGAACCCGGGTAGGCATCAGCGTCGTCAGCGTTACGCGATCTGCAGCGATTAGTCGAGTACCGCGAATCGTGCCGTCGATTTCGTGACGAGTGATATCGAACACACGATGATCCTGGGCATTCAGATCACCACCTCGCTTATAGTCGTCCGCAAGATGGAACGAGGTCCAAATGCCACCTTCAGTTTCACTGAAGCTATACAGGGCCACCTGCTCGGGAGCGATATCTGATCTGCTAAGCGGATCAACGACAAAGGCCAGTTTGTCGTAACGCCCCCCTCCGGGAAACGCCCAGAAGAAGCCTTCTCGTTTCGGCATGTATAGATCGGCCAAGGTTCGCAGGTCGAGATTGTAATGAACGTCTTTTCGGAAAAGGGTTGAGATTTCTTTGTAGGCATCTCGAGCTCGCGCAGCTTGACTCCCAGATGTGCCCATTTTGACTCCAGCTGCCTGCTTGATCTCTTCAAAGGTCTTATCAGTAAAACGCATTACGAGTCGGGAGAAGTGATCAGGGGCTTCCTTTGTTCCGGTGAATGAGTCCAGGCTTCGCTTCTCAACATCAGTCGGAGGCACGATCCTCATTTCCACATCACCGAGAAAGACGCCGCCGACAACTCGCCCATCGAGAGCATTAAGGAAATAGATTTCGCCGCTATTGAACCTGAAATACGCAGCGTCACGCTGCAGCGTCAGCCCATTTACGGTGGCAACAGCGCCGTTGAAATCCTCTGGAGTTGAACCCTGATGGCGGATCCGCTGATACAAGGCGTCGCCTGTTGTTTTGGACTCTAGGGTTTGTGGCGCAGCACTTTGAGTCAAGCCTATCTGAATCGAGCAAAGTAGGAAGATGACAAACGTCAGGACGAGGAGGAGGTAAAGTCGAGGTTTCATTTTTCGATCCTTAGTTGTGGATTTAAGTGACGCAGGCAGCGTGGATAACAGCTGCGACGCCTAGTTACGGTTGAGGAAAGCAGTAAATCGTTCCAACTAAGATTAGTTGAGGCCGTTCACTTCGAACGACCTTAACTGATCAGTACTAAACACAGCTACTAACTGAAGGGTGAGAGTTAGTCGATAATCCAACTAAGCGTAAGAGTCACGCGGCAGCCATGTCGGCTTCGCTGATATCGAAGTTGGCTGACACCTTTTGCACGTCGTCGTGATCCTCAAGCGCTTCCATCAATTTCAACATCTGCCTCGCATCGGCGCCTTCAAGCTTGATGTAGTTTTGCGGAATCATTCCGACCTCGGCAGCCTGCGGTTCGATACCCGCATCTTTGACAGCGGTTAGCACCGCGTCGAATGAATCGGGTGCCGTAAGAATTTCAAAGTTGTCGTCATCACTACGAAGATCATCGGCGCCGGCCTCAATCGCTAATTCAAACAACTCATCTTCCGACTTCGCTGCTTTTTCGACAACGATGTAGCCCTTCTTTTCAAACAGCCATCCGACTGATCCACTTTCGCCGAGGTTTCCGCCGTTCTTCGAGAAGATGTGACGAATCTCAGCGACGGTGCGGTTGCGATTGTCCGTCATCGACTCAATTAGCAAAGCAACGCCATTGGGACCATATCCCTCGTAGGTTATCTCTTCGTAGTTAACGCCCTCTTCTTCGCCAGTTCCACGGCGAATGGCTCGGTCGATTGTGTCGTTTGGCATGTTGCCGGCCTTCGCATCAAGTATTGCTTTGCGCAGACGAGCGTTACCTTCGGGGTCGCCGCCACCGGTTCGAGCCGCAACCGTTATTTCCTTAATGAACTTCGTGAATAGTTTGCCGCGCTTGGCATCGAGCGCGCCCTTCTTGTGCTTAATACTATGCCACTTAGAATGTCCCGACATTGGAGTTCGTTCCTTCTGGAGTATTGCTGTGGGCTGTTAGATTTTGGAAATATACCACAAGAATGTGCACGATGGTGCGAGCGGGATGAAGGCCGAAGAGTGGGAAACGGCGAGAGTGGGTGACTTGGTGTACTTTAGTAGCTACCTTCAATTTAACGGGCGCGCTCTTCTGGGACCGCAGACGTCCTCGCCTGCCTA
>Ga0207675_100001983_pt1 | contig 20412 bp, 16 predicted proteins | sample KBSSwiS42_FD_184305 | JGI IMG/M metagenome (GOLD analysis project Ga0207675, IMG submission 184305) | Switchgrass rhizosphere microbial communities from Kellogg Biological Station, Michigan, USA - KBS Switchgrass S4-2 (SPAdes) (version 2) | ecosystem: Host-associated > Plants > Roots >...
AGAGATCGCCGTGACGCGCAGCACGACCGAGGGGATGAACATCTTCACCCACGGCCTCGACTGGAAGGCCGGCGACGAGGTGGTCTACGGGACGCACGAGCACGGCGGCGGGATCGGGCCGTACACGACGCTGGCCAAACGCGCCGGCGTCAAGGTGAACCTGGTGCAGATTCCGGCGCCGCCGGAAAGCGTCGATCAGCTCGTCGGTCTTTACGAGAAGGCGATCACCCCGCGCACCAAGGTCCTGATGGTGAGCCACATCACCTATGTCACGGGCCTGGTGACGCCGGTGAAGGAGCTGGCCGATCTCGCGCATCGCAAGGGCCTCCTGATCTCGGTCGACGGTGCGCATCCGCTCGGCATGCTCCAGCTCGATCTCAAGGCAGGGAATTTCGATCACTATTCCGCCGCCGGCCAGAAGTGGCTGATGTGCGGCACCGGCACCGGCGTCTGCTTCGTCAAGCGCGAGGTGCAGGATCGCGTGTGGCCGCTGATGGGGCCGCCCGGAGACCCGAAGGACGGCGCGAAGAAGTACGAGTCGTTCGGCCAGCGCGACGTTCCGAGCGCGCTCGGGATGGTGGCGGCGCTCGACCTCCAGTCCACGATTGGCCGCAAGAACGTCGAGGATCGCGTCCGCTTCCTCTCGACGCGGCTGCGCAGCGGCCTCAAGGAGATCCCGGGCGTCAAGCTGTGGACGTCGAACGATCCGAAGCTGTCCGCCGCGCTGACGGCGTTCAGCGTCCGCGACATCCCGATGGCCAACGTGCAGAAGGGGATCTGGAACCACGATCGCATCTACATCCGGACGATGGCGACCGGCAACCTGAACGCCTGCCGCGCCGCGACGCACATCTACAACATGCCGAGCGAGGTCGACCACCTGATCGCGAGCGTGAAGTGGGTGTCGGAGAACGCGGCCAAGCTGTCGTCCACGGCTGCGCTGTGATGCATCTGACGAGCAGGACGCTGGCGACTCTGGCAGCCGTCGTGGTGACGGCTGCCGCGGCGTTCGCCCAGGGTCCGGCGCCGGGCGCGCTGGACCGCGGGGTCGCGCTGTGGGACCAGCGGCTGGCGAAGAGCGCGATCGCGGCGCTCGAGATCGCCGCGCGCGATCCGAAGAGCGCCGCGGCGGCGCACGAAGCGCTCGGCCGGATCTACACCTTCAAGGGGTGGCAGCAGGAAAGCGTCTTCCCGGGCTGGCACGACGAGCCCGGCGTCCGCGCCAAAGCGATCGCCGAGCTGAAGGCGGCGGTCGCCGCGGACAAGAGCCGCGCCTCCGCGCAGGAGGCGCTGCGCGTCGCCGAGGGGTTTGCGGCCGCGGACTCGGTGGAGCCGGCGCCGCCGCGCCCCGAGATCAAGGCGCTCGACGCGAAGATACAGTCGCTGGCCGCAGCCGGCGCCATCCCCGACATCGTCGCGGCGGTCGAGGAACGAGCGAAGGCGCAGGCAGACCCCGCCCCGTATTTCGCCGGCGCGCAGATCCTCATCGATCGCGGTGAACACGAGAAGGCGATCGCGATGGCCGAGCGCGGTGCGGCGGTCTCGGATCGGTTCATCGACGAAAACCTGAGCGCGTATCAACTGTCGGGTAAGTCGCAGGGATCGCACGCGCGCGGCCGCGCGACCGCGGCCGACCTGATCGGCTGGGCCCTGTTCCAGAAGAAGTCGTACGCCGCAGCCGGCGAGAAACTGGAAGAAGCCTCGCGGCTGTCGCAGGGCCTGGACTTCGTCAACCAGTTTCATCTCGGCGAGCTCGCGCGGGCGCAGAACGCCCTCGACCGCGCGCGCCAGCACTACCTGACCGCGCTGTCGCTCGCCGGCGGACCGCCGCCGCTGCGCCAGCGGATCACCGAACTCGTGAACGGTATGCCGCCGGCCGGCGCGGCTCCGGCCTGGCTGGACACGGAATTGTCGCGGCAGCGCGACGAACGCAAGGCGGCGATGCTGAAGAGCCTCGTCGACAAGCCGCTCCCGAAGCTGCCGCTGACCGGCGTGAACGGCGGGAAGTTCGACACCGCAAGCCTTCAGGGGAAGGTCCTGCTGTTGAACTTCTTCGCCTCCTGGTGAGGGCTCTGCCGTGCGGAGTTACCGCACCTGAAATCGGCGTTCGCGAAATACCAGAACGACCCCGGCGTCGCGTTCCTGCTGGTCAGCATCGATGAGGACGCGAAGCGGCTGCAGCGCTACCTCGACGAGATGAAGTTCCCGTTCCCGGTGGCGCGCCTCAGCGCCGAGGATGCCAGCCGGTTGATGGGCCTCGACAACACGCCGATGACCTTCTACGTCGATCGGCAGAACGTGGTGCGCTATCAGACCAACGGCTCCGAGGCGCACGGCGATTCACAGCAGCGCGTCGGCTGGTACATCGATCAATTGAAGCGCTAGAGTAGAGGTTCGCCATGGCGGACCTCTCTTCGCGCGCGCGCGGTCGCGCGGCGCTCATCGCCGCGGCGCTCGCGAGCGCGCTGACTGCAGTCGGCTGCGGCCGCGACGCGCCGCCGCAACAGCCGCCGCCCGCCATCGCCGCCGCGCCGCCGGCGCCGTCGCGTCCTCCCGCCGAGCTCCTCGCGCTTCCCCGCAAACCGGGCTCGGTCCGCTTCGCCGCGATCGGCGATGCCGGCCGCGGCGATCCGCCGCAGTACGAAGTCTCGGCGCAGATGCAGGCGTTCCGCAGAGTCTTCGACTACGACTTCGTGCTGATGCTCGGCGACAACGTCTACGACGGCGGCACGCCGGAGTTCTATCGCACGCGCTTCGAGCTGCCCTACAAGCCGCTGCTCGACGATGGGGTGAAGTTCTTCGCGACGATTGGCAACCACGACGATCCGAACCAGCCGTTCTATCCGCCGTTCAACATGAACGGCGAGCGGTACTACACCTTCAAGCCGCCGTCGCTGTTGAGCCGGGCGGTCGGTACCGGCGGCGACGTGCGCTTCTTCATGATCGACACCGAGCGGCTCGACCGGCCGCAGCTCGAATGGATCGATCGCGAGATGGGGCGGTCGGAGTCGGAGTGGAAGATTCCGGTATTCCACCGGCCGATTTACACCTCGGGCCGCTATGCGCGGCCCGCCCGCCTCTACCGCGCCGCGCTCGAGCCGCTGTTCGTCAAACACGGGGTCGCGGCGGCGTTCTCGGGGCACGAGCATTTCTACGAGCGCATCAAGCCGCAGCACGGCATCACGTATTTCATCTCCGGCGGCGCCGGCTCGCTGCGGGCCGGCGATATCCGGCCGACCGAGCTGACCGAGGTCGGCTTCGATCGCGACTATCACTTCATGCTGGTCGAGATCAGCGGCGATGAGCTGTACTTCCAGGCGATCAGCCGGACTGGGGCGACGGTGGACAGCGGCGTCGTTCGGCGGGCGCGCGCCGGCGGCACCTGACGCGCGCGTGTCGTTGCGGTTGCTGGCGGGAGCTGTCTATTCGGGGCAGGGGCCGGCGTCGGCGATCGCTCGCGCTTTGTCGAGGAAGGCAGCGGCCCAGCGCTTCGGATCGGCCCCCTGGCCAGATCCGCCGTGAAACTCGGGGAAGCGGGCGGCCGTGAAGAGCGCGACGAGGCGCGGTTCCGTGAAGCGCGCAAGCTGCCGGGCGAGCAACTGACGCCCGGCCTCCGAGATCTGTGTGTCGGGAAACGTTCCGCCGCTGTATGGAAACTGTCGCATGCTGACGGTGCAGCGCCGGCGATCCGACCAGATGGGCGCCTTCGTCCAGTGATCCAGCGTCACCTTGTTCGGCCCGAAGGTCGCGCCCAGGTCGTGAATATAGGCAAAGGGCCGCGCGCAGGCGGCCGCATCGGCCGACGAGGGCGACAGGCACATCAGGCGCTGGTTCGCGGCCTTGTTGTCCCAGTGCGCGAGCAGCACCGCGAACAGGCGCAGCGCATCACGCTCGGCGCGGCTGGCGCCGGCGGCCCCATCCACCGCGTCGAGCTCGAACCAGGCCCATCCGCCATCGTCGCGGGCTTCGATCTCGGCGCCCTCGAAGCGGCGTTCGACCGCGGCCCACTCGAAGTCGGTGTAGCTGTCTTCCGGCACGCTCCGAGCCACCCGCTCGCGCGCGCGGAAATAGTCGAGCACCTTCATCGTGTAGTACGGCGTGCGCAGGCAGCCATAGCAGCGGACCCGTTCAATCATGAACATCCGGTCGGCGCCGAAGCCGGCGGCGGCGAGCAGGCGGCTGGCGGCGATTTCCGCGTGAATCTCGCCGCTGTAGCCGTATTTCACCTTCACGACCTCGCCGTTCGGCAGGACGCAATCGAACTTCGCGGTGGTGCCGCTGGCCGGACCATCCTGATAACGGCAGCGCACCATCGGCTGCGAGAGCAGGCCGCCCGGGTCAGCCGGGTTGGCCGCCAGGTCCGCGTCGCCGCCGCTCGATGCCCAGACTCTGGCCCGGCGCAGCGCGGTGTTCCGCGCCTCGGGGCTCGCGTGAATTTTGGGGTTCTCTTCCGGCGAGGGGAAGGCAATCGGCGGTTGCTCGCGCCCCGCCGGCATCAGCCACGCGGCGATGGCGACCGAGCTCGCCAGGTAGATGGCGACTGCGATCATCACCCCCTTGCGGAAGCGGCGCTTCACCACGCTCGGATTCGCGAGCAATCCGCGGGCCAAGCTCAGGAATTTTCGTGAGGTCAGCGCCAGTCGGCACAGAAAGTGCTCGCATCAGCTCTGGAGACCGACATGGCCAAACGTACAGAGACGACGACCCGCGAGCAAGCCGGCTCGACTGCCGATTCGATGGAGCAGCGCATGCTCGCCTTCGCCGAGCAGATCGGGCGCATTGCCGGCACCATGCAGGCCAAAGCAGAAGGCTGGCTCGACCGCGATGCGCTGAATACACAGATTGCCAGCATCCGCGACGGCGCCACGGACATGCTGAAGCAGCTTGGCGCGACGACGCGCGCCGCGGCCGCCAGCGCGACCGCCGCGGAAAACGCGCGCCCGGCCCGGTCGAATTCGCAAGGCCGTCAGGCCAAGGCTGCGAGCAAACGCACCACGGCGGCGGGACCGAAGCGTCAGGGCGGCGGCAAGCAGCCGGCGACGAAGCGCGCTCGAGCTGCCGGCGCTCGAACTGAAGGCGGCGGCTCACGCAAAAGCGAAGCGGCCCCGAGGAGCGGCGGCCGCGTCGACGCGCCGGGCAAGAAACATCGCGGCCCGATGCCGGACGAGGGCGGCGCAACCGGTCGTCCGCGCGGCGACGGCGAGCGACTGGCGAAGCTCAAGGCCGCGAACATGACCCGCGTCCAGCGGCGTGGCTGACGCTGGGCTGGCGGTGCGCGTCCTCGCCGCGGCGGTGGGGACGCGTCTTCACTCGGAGCCGTCGGCGCGCGTGACGTCGACCTCGCGTTCCTCGCCGTCCCCCGAGACGCGCACCCGCCATGGATTGCAGCAGACCTCGCAGTCCTGGACGAAGCTGCCGCCGACGTCGGGCTCGAGGTAGATCTCGACCTGCTCGCCGCAGTAGGGGCACATCACCACGAAGACATCGTCCATCGCGCAATCATGACCCTTTCCGAGCTGGCGTTGTGGGTGGGTCTGAGCGCGGCCGGCGTGTTTGCCGCGATTCTCATCCGCCGCGGCGTGCTGCGTGCGATCGGTGAATGGCGCACGCGGCGGGCTGGTCCGCCGCGGCTGCGCGCGAGTCATCACCGCATCTGGCGCGACCCGGGGCCTGCCGCGGCGCTCGACCTCCGCTACGGACCCGGCGGCCCCGACCATGCCCCGGTCGCGCCGTTCAGGTTTCTCGAAGAGCCCGTCACCGGATCGCAGCCCTGCCTGTCGGTGCGCGACAGCCGCGGCCGCCGGTGGCGCATCAAATGGGGCCACGAGGCGCGCGTCGAGACCTTCGCGGTCCGCTTTGCGTGGGCCTGCGGCTACTTTGCCGAGATCACGCACTTCGTCCCCTCCGGGCTGATCCACGACGTTCCCGCGCTCGGCCGCGCCCGCAGCTGCGTCGAGGCGGAGGACGGCCGCTTCATCGACGCGCGCTTCGAGGCCGACGATCCCGAGGTGGCGAAGTTCTTCGAGGAGCACAGCTGGGCGTGGGACAGCAACCCGTTTGTCGGCACGCGCGAGCTGACGGGGCTGAAGCTCGTGATGATGCTGCTGTCCAACTGGGATTCCAAGGATCGCCGCGACGTCGCGCTCGGCTCGAACACCGCGATCTTCGTCTCGCGCGTGCACAAGTGGCCGCGCAGCCATCGCGAGGCCCAGTACCTGCTCACCGACTGGGGCGGCGCGATGGGGCGGTGGGGATCGAACATCGTCACGCGCGGCCGGTGGGATGTCGACGGCTTCGAGGCGCAGACGCCGCAGTTCGTGACCGGCTTGAAGGACGGCCGCGTGCTCTTCGGCTACGCCGGCCAGCGGACCGCCGACATCGCCGGCGATATTCCGGTGGACCACGTGCGCTGGTTCCACAGCTACGCCAGCCGCCTCAGCGAGCGTCAGCTCGTCGACGGCCTGCTCGCCAGCGGCGCGACCGACGACGAGGCCGCGCGCTTCGCGCGCGCGCTCCTCGATCGCATCAAGCAGCTCGGGCGCGCGGTCGACGCCTCTGGCATCACGCGCATCACCGCCCGAACAGCGCGGCGTTGAACAGCACGCGGAAGCTGCCGAACGGCTGCCCGCGCCACTCCGGCCGGAAGCCGAGCAGCACGACGTGCCCGGCGTCGAGCGGGACGTCCAGCGCCGCGGCCTTGCCGTGCAGGTAGCGCTCGCCAATGAGATAGCCCGAGAGCAGCGGCGATCCGGTGTCCTGGTAGCGCGCCAGCACCGTTCCCGCGAAGCCGTCGAGCGTCTCGAACACCGGGCTCCCGTCGACGAAGACGGCCGCCTGGCCGGGCATGCCGGCCATCACCGGGTGCGTCGGGTCGGTCGTCACTTCGACGATGGAGCCGCGCAGGAAGTACTCTTCGGGCTTCAACCCCGTGATGGTGTTGCGCACCGGCAGCTTGAGCTGCTGAATCGCGAACGCGCTTGCGTTGCTGATGCACACGACGGTGCCGCCGCCGCGCACGAACTGCTCGAAGCGCTGCAGATCCGCCGGCGTCGCCTGATACGCATGCTCGGGCCGGATGGCGCCGCGTCCGCCGCCGCGGCCGGTCCCCGCCGCGCTCCCGTCGATCGGCACGCGCGCATCGTCGGCGATGATCAGGACGTCGATGCGATCCGAGAGCGGCGCCTGGAAATCTTCGGGACGGATGGCGACGATCCCGAAGCCGTACTGCTCGAGCACCCACCGCGTCCAGCCTTCGCTCATGCTGCCGGTCCACGGCTGGTAGATGCCGATGCGCGGTTGGTGGATGGCGCGGCCCGGCGCCGAGAGCGTGCGCTCCGCCTGCAGCGCCAGCGACTTCACGAGATCGTCCTGCGCGCTCTCGGGCAGCCCGCGGATCGAATAGCGGATCGGCGCGCCGGCGGCGCCGGCGCTGGCCTGCACGGTGGCGCCTTGCCGCCAGGCGCGGTTGATCGCCTTGAAGGCGTTGTTCTGTGCCGGATCCACGACGAGCACCGGCCCAGTGCCGCTGATGGCGCCGGCTGGCGGCGTGATTGCCGCCGATGCCGGGTCGGAGTCGAAGCCGGTACCGGGGACGCTGTCGAACGGCGCCGGATCGCCGTGCAGCGCCGCGTCGTACGCGGCCGGCTTGATCTTCGTCTCGGGTGGCGCGGCGAGCGCCTTCAGGTGCTCGCGCGACTCGTCGGTGAGCGGCGCCGCCGCCGCCACCACGCGGACGCCCATCTGCAGCGGCAGCGACCAGCCCGCGGCGTCGTACGGCCGCTCGGGCGGCCCGCCCGGATACTGGCGCAGATCGGGATAGCGCTGGACGTCGAGCACCTCGCGGGCCATCGCGGCGAATTCCTGATCCGTCGGCACCACCCACGTGCCGGCGGGAAACGTCTCGCCGGCGGTCGTGATGGGAGCGGCCGCCTCGAATACGCGTACGCCGCCGAACGCCAGCCGGCGCAGGAGCTCGACCGCCGCGACCGGGTCGCGCTGGTGTTTCGGAATGAGATAGGCGAACGGCGGCTTCTTCCTGCCGAGCGCAATCTGATCGCGGCCGGCCTGGTAGCGGTTGTAGAGGAGGCTGTCCTTGTACTTGGCCGCGAACTCGATCACCGAGAGCGAGGCGGTCTCCATGTAGTCGACGGCGTCGCGCAGCCGCCAGGGGCCCGGCGGCCACGGGCTCGAATACAGGCTGGTCGGGCGCAGATCGCGGGTGGCCGGTGGAAAGTCCTCGATCGAGTAGTCGTGCGGGGTCGCGTACTGGTAGAGCGCCGTCTCGGTCCAGAAGGCGGCGATGTTCTTGAAGTTGGGCGCGTAGTCGACGTAGCCCGGATACCAGGCGTCGAACGCGGTCCCCATGTGCGTCGCCCCCACCTGGCCGCGCTCCTCGAGCCCCTTCGCGATCGCCATGCCGATCATGTTGACTTCGCGCGACATCAGGAACGGCGCGTCGATGCCGACCGGCTCGGAAAACGGCGGCAGCCAGATCCGCGTCGGGAACGGGCCGGTCTGATGGTGCACGTAGATGATCTGCGGCTCCCACTGGCGCCACGTGTGCTCGAGCACGCGCGACTCCACCATGTTGAGCATGTAGGCGTCGCGGTTGTTGTCGTGGCCGACGTAGTCCTGGTAGAGGCGCGGCAGCGGCGCCAGCTCGTACGGCGTCCCGACGTTCTGCATGTACCACTCGGCGACCATCTGCTGGCCGTCGGGGTTGATGGTCGGCCACAGCATGACGACGACGTTGTCGAGGAGCGCCTTGCCGTCGGGATCGCGCGCGCCGTCGACGAGGTCGTAGAGCAGCTGCGGCACGTGCGCCGGGCCGGCCACCTCGGTGGCATGCAGGCCGCCGTCGATGTGCACGAACGCCTTCCCCTCGCGCGCCAGCTTGCGCGCCTCGGCGTCGGTCAAGCCCTGCGGGTGGGCGAGGCGGCGCGCGATCTCGCGATAGCGATCGATCCGGGCGAGGTTCTCGGGCGACGACACCAGCGCGAAGTACATCGGCCGCCCCTGGCTGGTCTTGCCGGCTTCGACCAGCCTCATGTATTTGGTCGCGGCCGCGAGTTTCTTGAAGTAGTCGATCGCCTGGTCGTAGGTGGCGAGCTTGTAGTCGGCGCCGGGGCGGAAGCCGAGAATCGACTCGGGCGCCGGCAGCCGGCTGTCGCCGCGAAGCGCGATCGGGACGGCGAAGAGGAGCAGCGTCAGCGCGGCAGCGCGCGTCGAGGCAGGCACGCGCGAAGTATAGCGTCCGTTCCCCTACAATGATGACGCATGGTCCGGCGCGTCCTCGCGGCACTCCTGCTGCCGGCAGCTCTGCTGACGTCGGCGCCGTCGCCCGCGCGCGCACAGGCGCAGGGCGCGCTCGACAACAACCTCCGCAGCGCCGAATACTCCCGCGACCCGCGGGCGATCGTCAGGGCGCTGATCGATCTGGCGCGCTACCACCGCGAGCAGGGCCGCGCCCGTCCGGCGCTCGAGTACGCGCGGCGCGCGCTCGCCACCGCGCAGTCCGCGGCGTCGCGTCAGCTCGTCGACCGCGCCTGGGAGGAAGTGATCGCCTGTCAGGAGCGCGCCGGCGACACGAGCGGCGCGCTCGAGTCGTTTCGCCGCTACCAGGAGGAGCACGATCGGCTGGCGGCCGAAGAGGCGCGCAAGCAGCTCGCCGAGGTAGAAGGGCGCTACCAGGCCGAGCGCAAGTCGGCCGAGGCCGAACGCGCGCAGCGCGACGCAGCCATGCAATCGATGACCGCCGATCGCCGGCGGCTGCAGCGCAACGTCATCGGCGGCTCGTCGCTCCTGCTGGCGCTGGTCGGCTTCACGCTCTACCGGCGTCGCGCGCATGCCAGGCGCATGACGCGCGACCTCGCGATCACCGATCCGCTGACCGGGCTGAAAAGCCGCCGCTACATGCTGTTGACGATGGGCGGCGACATCGCCGTGGCCGAGCGCAAGCGGCGCAACGCCCCGTTCGGCGTCCGCCCCTCGGACGCGGACCTGGTGTTCCTGCTGATCGATCTCGACCGCTTCAAGTCGGTCAACGAGGAATTCGGCCACGAGGCCGGCGACACCCTGTTGATCCAGGTGGCCGACGTGCTGCGCGAGTCGTGCCGCGCCTCGGACACGATTGCGCGGTGGGGCGGCGACGAGTTCCTGCTGGTGTCGCGCTTCAGCGACCGCCGCACGGGGCCGGTCCTCGCCGAGCGCATCCGCGCCGCGTTCGAGGGGCGCGTGTTCGATCTGGGCGAAGGCCGCGAGGTCCGCTGCACCTGCTCGATTGGCTTCGCCTCGGTTCCGTTCTCGATCACGCATCCCGACGCGCTCACCTGGGAGCAGGTCGTCGCAATTGCCGATCAGGCGCTGCGGCGCGCGCGGTCGCTCGGCCCCAACACGTGGATGGGCGTCTCAGCGTCGGAAACAGCCACCGAATCGCAGCTGCGCGCGCAGCCCTCGGGCTCGATCGACCAGTGGCTGCAGGCGGGCACGGTCACGGTCGAGACGCGGGTCTGAACCAGTAGGCAGTAGCCAGTAGGCAGTAGCCAGTGGGCAGTAGCCAGTGGGCAGTCGGCAGTCGGCAGTCTGCGTAAAATACTCGACGAGGTGGTTATGGATCGCACTCGGCGCCTCGTGCTGGCGAGCCTGGTGGCGGGCAGCGCCGTCGTCTTCGCACAGCCGGCCTCCTTCACCTATCCGTCAGCGCGGAAGGGCACCGTCGTCGACGACTACTTTGGCACCAAGGTCGCCGATCCCTACCGGTGGATGGAAGACCTGAACGCGCCCGACGTGAAGCAGTGGGTCGATGCCGAGAACGCGGTGACCAATCGCTATCTCGATTCGCTGCCGCTGCGCGACGTGCTGCGCAAGCGGATCACCGAGCTGTGGAACTACCCGAAGGTGACGCCGCCGCGCTACGAAGGACGCCACTGGTTCTACAACCGCAACAGCGGGCTGCAGCGCCAGTCGGTGGTCTTCACGCGCGAGACGCTCAACGGCAAGGAGACGGTGGCGATTGATCCGAACACGCTGTCGCCCGACGGCTCGGTGGCGCTGTCCGGCTTCGTGCCCGCGCCGGACGCGCAGCATTTCGCCTACGGCCAGTCGGAGGGCGGATCGGACTGGGCGACCTACTACGTTCGCGAGCTCGGCACCGGGAAGCAGCTGCCGGACGTCGTGCGCTGGGTCAAGTTCAGCACGCTGTCGTGGACCGAGGACGGCAAGGGCTTCTTCTACGGGCGCTACCCCGAACCGCGCGCCGGCAAGGCGCTCGAGGACGCGGTGCGAGACAAGAAGATCTACTATCACGCGCTCGGCACGGCGCAGGCGGCGGATCGGCTGATCTACGCGCGGCCCGAGGAGCCGGCGTTGTTCATCGATGCCGAGACCGACGAAGCCGGCCGCTACCTGTTCTTCTCTACGAACAAAGGCACGAGCAACAAGAACGAGCTGTTCGTCAAGGACCTCGGCGATCCGCTGGCGCCGAAGCTCGACGCGCCGGTACGTGCGCTGTATCCAGGCCACACCGCCTCCTACGAGCCGCTCGGCGTCGTCAACGGCACGATCTACCTCCTGACCGATCGCGGCGCGCCGAACAAGAAGGTGGTTGCCGCGCCGATCGACCGGCCCGATCCGGCGAACTGGAAGACGATCGTCGCCGAGAGCCGCAACGCGATCGACTCCGCGCGGCTCATCGCCGGCAAGCTGGCGGTGAACGCGCTGGTCGACGTCGCCAGCGACGTGCGGTTCTACAACCTCGATGGCTCGCCGGCAGGGCAGATCGCCACGCCCGGCCTTGGCACGGTCTCGGGTCCGGTGGGGCGCTTCGGGCGGCAGGAAATCTTCTACACCTTCACCTCGCCGTTGTATCCCGTCACCGTCTTCCAGTACGACCTCGCCAAAGGCGCGAGCACGCCGTTCGAGGCGCCGAAGCTCACCTTCGATCCGACGCTCTACACGACTGAACGCGTGTTCGCGACGTCGAAGGACGGCACGCGCGTGCCGCTGTTCATCACGCACAAGAAGGATTTGAAGAAGGACGGCTCGAATCCGACGATGCTGTATGGCTACGGCGGCTTCGACATCTCGGAAGTGCCGCGATTCCGGCCCGAGGTGCCGGCGATTCTCGAGCGCGGCGGCGTCTGGGCGACGGCGAACATGCGCGGCGGCGGCGAATACGGCCAGACCTGGCACGAGGCCGGGATGCTCGATAAGAAGCAGAACGTGTTCGACGACTTCATCGCCGCCGCCGAGTACCTGGTCAAAGAGCGCTACGCGTCACCGCAGACGCTCGGCATCATGGGCGGGTCGAACGGCGGCCTGCTGGTCGGCGCGGTGGAGCAGCAGCGGCCGGATCTCGTCGCGGTGGCTCTGCCGGCCGTCGGCGTGATGGACATGCTGCGGTATCACCGCTTCACCGGCGGCGCGGCCTGGGCGACCGAGTACGGTTCGGCCGTGAACGCGAAGGACTTCGGCTATCTCTACAAGTACTCGCCGCTTCACAACGTGAAGCGCGGCGCCTGTTATCCCGCCACGCTCGTCACCACCGCGGACCACGACGATCGGGTCGTGCCGAGCCACTCGTTCAAGTTCGCGGCGGCGATGCAGGAGGCGCAGGGCTGCCAGAAGCCGATTCTCATCCGCATCGAAACGCAGGGGTCGCACGGCTACCGCCCGACCGACAAACGGATCGCGGAGCTGGCGGATATCTGGGCCTTCGCGCTCGCGAACACGACGCCGCGGAGCGGCTCGACGGCAGCAGGGCGGCGCTAGCGTATCGCTGTGATCGCTGTGATCGGTTGCTGCCGCTGAGGCCCGGGCCGCGGCCGACAAGTACCGGCACGATCGTTGAAGTTCGTCGGTGTCATGGCTCGCCGACACGACACGCGGATCGGCCACGTCGTCGCGCTGATCGAGCTGCGGTTCGCCGAGCCGTATTCCGTCGCTGAGCTCGCGCGGTCGGTCAACATGTCGGCGTCTTACTTGACTCGACTCTTCCGCCTCCATACGGGTCGCGCGCCGGCGGGTTTCGTCCGAGACGTGCGCCTGCGCCGTGCGTACGAGCTCGTCCAGACCACGTTCCTGACCATCAAGGAAGTGATGGCGGCCGTCGGCTGGAACGATCCGAGTCATTTCAGCCGCGCCTTCAAGCGGCACTTCGGCGTCAGTCCCCAGGAGTTGCGCGACGCGCTGGCACGGGAATACACGGCCGCACGACGCGCCGGTTAAGCTTTTCGTCCAGCAAGAAGCCATCGCCTGACCTCGGCGCGGCGCGGCCTCCGCAAGCGTGCGGCGTTCACTGTCGATCGTTGTTATTCCAGTCAACGGTATCGCCGCCTCGATCCGCTCCTACGTCATGTCTTCGACGCGGAGCCGCACCGCGGGATCTCCCAGCACGATGTAGTTCTTCGCGTCGTCCCGCGCGACGTAGAGGTTCGCCACCAGCGCCGGCGCCGCCTGCGGCTGGCCTGGCGCCGCGCGATCGAGCACCTGCCCGAGCTGCGCCGCGAGCGTGCTCCACTGCAGGTTCAGCGGATCCGCGGCCAGGCCGGCGCGCTGTCCTTTCATCAGCAGCTCGAGCGGCGATCGCAGCAGCTGCTCCTGCGGCGTGCCCATCACGTCCTCGAAGCCGTAGCTGAACGCGCGATCGACATGCGCGATCACGGCGAGCGCGCCGCGCGCCAGCAGCGCCTGCGGCAGCCGCGCGACGATCGGCGCCGGCGTCAGCGGGATCTTCGTGCCGTTCGGTCCGAGCGAGTACGAGTCGGTGTCGGGGCAGCCGCCGCCGAAGCACGCAAAGACGAACGCGATCAGGCCCCGCACGTCGGCGTTCGCGGGCAGATCGTCGGCGCTGAAGTAGTGCTGCGGCTGCAGCGGGCGCCCGCGCTCCCATTCCTGCGTCACGAGCGCACCCTGGCGGCGCCGCTGGACGTCGGGATCGGCGATGGCCCACTCGGCGCCGTGCGAGCCGGTGAACAGGAGCGACGGCGCGCCGCCGTCAATAGTGCCGCGGAAGATGTCGGCGAGGCGTGCCTTCGTCGCCTGACCATCGCCGATGAACGACGCGATCGTGAACCCGCGCTTCTGACCGAGCGGCGGCGACGTCCCCTGGCCGAGGAAGTCTGTGCCGATCGCGCCGGCCAGCAGCGGTGTCGCCATGTCGCCGGCGTTTCGAGGCATCCAGAGCGCGACGCGCCGCGTCCGCGCGGCAATCGCCTTCCGCTCGTACTCGACGACGTGCTGCGCGTACGAGGCATAGTCATCGACCGTGTCGAAGTGCAGCCGCCCGACCGCCCACTGCAGATCGACGAGCGACTGGAACTCGAACGAGATTCGCTCCGGCGAGCCGACGATCAGCAGGTAATAGGGCACGCCGCGGCGCGGCGACACCGGCGCGATCGACACGTTTTTCGCGGCCAGCCAGCTCGCCGCGGTCTGCTTCGGCTTGACCCCCGAGGCTCCCTCGAAGACCTTGAACAGCGCATCGTCGTTCACCTGCGCTTGCCGCAGCGCGAGCAGAGGCTTCAGCGCTTCACGCACCGCCGGGTCCGCATCCGAGGCGAAGACCACGCCCCAGCCGGTTCCGCTCAGGTCCATCGGATCGTCGACGCTGCCGTCGGCGGCAAGGCCGCGCGTGCGTCTCGACCGCGCGAGCACGGGCTCCGGATCGCCGCGGAGATGACGCAGGCTGTTCTCGCTCAGCCGCGGGTACGTGGCGCCCGTCTCCGCAACCACACCCATCGGGATCGGCATGCGCGCGACGACCCCGGCGCCCGGCGTCATACGCGCTGTCCTTTCGACGCGAGCACCGCCTGCCAGAGCGTGTGCGCCACCTCCGGCCCGTCGATGCCGCTGTGATCCGGGATGAAGCGCGAGCCATTGAGGTTGTAGATCCGGCCCGGTTCGAACCTGTAGTCGCCGCGATGATCGAGCATCTCGCGCGCTTCGGCCATCGTCGTGCCCTGAATGCCCCACGCGCCGATGCCCCCGAACTTCGGCAGCTTGTCGGCGAAGTCGACCTCGCCAACCAGTCCGACCGCGGCAGGGAAGGCAATGCCAACCGCGGTGTCGTTGGTCGACTGCGTCGTCACGATCGGACCGCTGACCGCGCGTCGCGAGAGAACCTGGCGGAAGTACCCAGGCTTGGTCGACCCGGGGATGTCGTCGGCGTAGGACCACAGCGACATCGCCCCCTGCACCAGGACGGCGGAGTTCACCGGGCGCGCGAGCGCGCCGCTCCCTCCCGGCCCGCCGAGGATCGACGAGACGACGATGCAGCCGAAGCTGTGGCCCATGAGGTGGACGTTGGCGTCGCAGGCACGTTGCAGCTCGCTGACGAAGCGATGCATGCCCTCTTCGCCGACCGTTCGCGCGCGATGCTTCATCAACCAGAACGACACCTGGCGGAGCCCGGCGAGGATGCCGTTCTTGATCGACGAACCGGCCCCGAATGCTTCGCCCGCGCTCGCCAGGCGCTCGGCGCGGACCGCCGCCTGCGGATCGAGCGGCGCGCCGTCTTCGTCGGGGGCCCCGCTGCCGCCTTCGCCGGCGGAGAAGCCGACCGCCGCGGCGAGCTGCGCGTACGCGGCGGCGACTTCGTCGGGCACCTGGCGCGCCGCCGGGTTCTGCTCGAAGGCGCGGAAGATCACTTCGAGCGGCGCCCGGACGTCGCGACCGCCGCCGAAATGATCGACCGCCTTCTCGAGCATCGCCTCGACGATCGGCGCGCCGGCGGCGGCGAACGACTGCGGCGCAAACGACTCCTCGCCCCACGGCTGGCTGGGCCAGTGCAGGCCGATGAACAGCGGCCGGAAGTCGGCGCCGATCACCTGCCGGTCGGCCTCGAGCTTCCACATCGCGCCGATCCAGCGGTCGTACTGATCGATCGCGGAGGGGATGTCGCCCTTCCAGCCGTGGCTGAAGAGAAAGATGTGCGACGGCTTCTCGCGGCGCGCCTGGTCGACGAGCACCCGGCTGAAGACGCCGCCCTCGGGATCATCGGTGCGTTCGCGGCCGCGGTCGTCGAAGTGGATGAGCGCATAGTCGACGCCGAGCGGCACGATTTTCTGAAATGGCATACAGGTCTCCTGGCGGGCTCTAAACCCTGACGCGGCAGCCGGTGCCGAGAATGATCGGCGCCGTCGTCGCGGTGGTCGCGGTGACCGCGGCAAACGCCAGGCCGCCGCTCGGCGCGGCGCCGGCCAGCGACCACCGTCCGTTGTCGAACATGATCTCGTCGACGGCGAAGCCGAAGGTCACCGGCTGCGGCCCGGAGTAGGTGATGCTGCTGTTGGACGCGCTGCCCGGCTTCACCTTGATGCTGGCGCCGAGAATGCCCTCGATTGCCGGCACGTCGACGCCGACTTCGGCGCCGTGCTCGTCGAGTGCGGTTACGGTGATCGAGTCCGACTTGAGCACGTCGACGATCAGGAAGGCCTGGCTGTCGGGCTCCATGAAGTAGTGCCGCACCACCGGGTTGCTCGTGTTCAGCGTTCCCGACGCGAGGTAGTTGCCGGCCTCGAGCGGCGAGACCACCGTCGAGGTCACGTTGGTATACGAGAACTGCACCTTGCGCGCCCGCTTGTACGCGAGATCGAGCGAGGGCGCGGTGGCGCCGAAGGCGGCGAGCGCATTGCTCAGGATCTGCAGCCCGAAGTTCAGATCGAGCTGGTCGGTCTTCTGGCCGTTCACCGGGCTCGCCGGCCGCGGCGCGCTCGGCTCCGGCACCGCCACCGTGCTCTGCCACACCGTCGTCAGCGATCCGAGCCACTGCGTCGTCTGGTCGATGCCGATGACGTCGAGCGGTTCGATGCCGGCGCGCGGCAGCTTCACGACGTTGTAGCCGAACTTGTTCAGGAACGTGACGCTCGGGTCTTTTTTCTTGGGCATGAGTGTTTCCTTTGCTTCAGCCGCCCGGTCAGGCGAGCGGCACCGAGATCGAGAGCTCTTTCTCCTTGCGGAAGAAATACGCGTGCTTCTTCTCGTTCTTCTTTTCCGAGGCGAGAAACCGATCGAGCACCTTCTGGTTGTCGAGGATGCCGACCCGGTTGGTCATGTAGCACTCGAATGGCTTGCCGCGCCGCGCCGCCGACAGCCAGCCGAGCGCGTCCTCGTGCGGGATCGCGTGCTTGCCGTTGCCGGAGATGACGTAGCGATCGGCGGTGACCCGCTCGAAGTACTCCTGCGTGGTGCTGTGGCTGCTGCCGTGGTGCTGCACCTTCATCAGGTCGAAGTGACAGCGCCCCTCCTTCATCAGGCCGGCGAGCTCGAGCGACTCGATCAGGACATCGCCGCGCGCGTCGCCCGACAGCAGCATCCGGCGCGTCTTTCCCCGCGCCGCCGCCTCGGCGATGACGACGATGCTGGACATGTTGGGCACGGTGTTATTGAGGTAGTCGGCGCCGACGGCGGCGTCGTTGGATCCATGTTCCGCCTTGGCGGCGCGAAAGGCGTCCTCGAGCCGTTCGAGCTGCACCGCGTTCGGCGCCAGGATGGTGAAGGTGAGCCCGTCGGCAATCGGCACGACCTTCTTTCCGTGCGCAGGCGCGGCCACCGGATCGCCGCCCGCGCCCTGGTTGATCGGCACGCCAAGCTGCACCGCCGCCTTGCGCAGCTGGTTGCCCTGCGGCACGCTCGCGACCACCGCGGCGGTGACCTGGTTCAGCCCCTTCGGCGGCGCGACGCCGTCGAGCGAGGCGGCGACGGCCGCCGACTGCGCCGCTGCCGGCTGGCTGCCGTGCAGCTTTTCGAAGGAGTTGTGCCACAGCGTCTCGACGCGGCAGAACTCCTCATCGCCATCCTCGCGCCGCTGCGCCAGCGCTTTGAACAGATCCAGGATGCCGGTGATGTGATCGGCGTCGATGTGGCTGGTCATCACCATCCGCAGGTCGAGCGGCTTTCCGGCGCGCAGCGCGTCGAGTCGCGGCTTCAGCACCGACGAATACACGCCCGCCGATCCGCCATCGATCAGCACGCGGACCGGCTTCGCCGTCGCCGACTTCTGGTAATGCAGAATCAGGCAATCACCGTCGTTCGCCTGTAACGCTTCGAGTGTAAATACCATCCCGTCAGACCGATTGGATGGCGCGCAGCACGTCGACCATCCCCTTGCCCTGAAACCGAGGCTCGCGGCCGAGATCGGTCGCCGTGCTGCACAGGATCTCCTTGACGCGCGCCGGCTGGCCGATGAGCTCGCGGTGGCGGCCGATCAGGAGCGCCGCCGCGCCGCTGACGTGCGGCGCCGCCATGCTGGTGCCGTCCATCGTCTCGTAGTAGCCGTTGAGCGAGCACGAGTCGATGCGTTCGCCCGGCGCGATGAGATCGGGCTTGGTGCGGCCATCGCCGGTCGGGCCGCGGCTCGAGAAATACGAGACGCCGTAGTTGTGCGGCATCGTGCGGTGCGTCGAGCCGACGGTGATGACGCCGTCGGCGTTGCCCGGATCGGTGATGCTGATGTAGCGGTAGTCGCCGAGGGCGCCGCTCTGCGCGTTTTCGAGCTTGTTGAATCCGCGATTGCCCGCGGCGCTCACGACCACGACGCCGCTGGACGCAACCCGCTCGCACTCCTCGCAGACCGGCGTCCGGCCGCAGGCGTAGTTGGCGACGTCGTGCGGCACCGACAGGCTGAGATTGACGCCGTGCACGACCATCAGGTCCTTGTGCGCGTTCATGTGCCGGATGAACTGCAGCGCGGCGATGATCGTGAACTCGTCGGCCGTGTCCTGCGGATCGTCGGGCAGGACGCGGAGATCGTAGAGCTCGAGATCGGGGCAGACGCCGACCAGCGGTTCGGTGAGCGGGGTCTCCTGCGGCGCTTCCTGCCAGTTGGCGGCGAGGATGCCGGCGACGTGGGTGCCGTGCGAGTCGACACGCGGCGGCTGATAGCCCTTCCGGGTGTGCGGAATCCGCAGCAGCGGCTCCAGGAGATCCCAGTCGATCGATCGCCCGCGCAGCAGGCTGGTTCGCAGCTCCGCTCGCAGCGTCGACAGCTGCGCGGCCGGGATGCCGGTGATCGGCGTGCCGGCGCGGCGATCGTTCGGATTCAGCTCCGCGTCGGGATCCAGCAGATGCTTCACCCGCAGGAAGTCATAGGAACGGACGACGCGGGTGCCGAGCTGGTCGTCCGGGTTTGCACGATCGGGTTTGACGATCTCGCCCTTCGCATTCCGGCGCCGGAACGCTTTGTGGGTCGCGTCGATGCCGGTATCGAGCACCGCCCAGCGGATGCCCGTAGTCCTGGCTTCGAAGAGCCGCGCGGCCGCGTCGGCCTTCACCGTCAGCCGCGAACGCCAGACGCTGGTGCTCGCCGGGCGATTGAGGCTGATGCTCCACACGACGCCGGCGCTGGCGGAGGGTATCGCCAGCAGGCTTTCGTACACGGTGATGAAGGCGTCGACTTCGTCGCTGGTCAACGTCGGGGCGGCGAGGTTCGGGTTCGGCGGCAGCCCCTGGCGCTCGAGCTCGATCGAGCCAACCACCCGTATCAGCTTCTGAAAGAGCTTGCGGTCGCCCCCGGTTGCCGGCGGGTTCCGGCCGCGCGCGCCCGTGCCGAGCGTCGACGCCACGCGCTGGATGTTTTCGCGCGTCCACGCCGAGCCGAGCGGCGCCACCACCCGCTTCCACCAGTTGGTCAGCGGCAGCGCGTCGCGCAGCAGCTCGCGGAAGGTCAGCGACGCGAGCACCACCGATTCGTTGAACAGCACGCGCGGGCGGCCGGTGTCGGTTGGCGCCGCCGCGCCCGGCGCCTTCGGCGTCGACTTCGTCCTCCTGGCCGCGCGTCCCCGCGACCCGCCGCTGTCGGCTTCGAGCCGCTCCCGCAGCGCCCGCGCCATGGTCGGCGCGTCGGACTCGTTGTGTGGCGTCAGCAGAATTTCGATGCGCTTCCCGGGCGCCTGCCCGTACTCGATCCACACATCGGGCAGGATGGGGAAGTCCTGTGTGAACCGGCGCTGATGCTCCGGCTTGCCGTAGAACAGCTCTTCAATCTGATCGCGCTTCATCAGTCGTTGTCAGTCACTCGTAGCGCAGCCCTTCAGGGCTGCCCTTCGACTCGCCGCGTGTTTCCCCGGCGGCACGCTCAAGACAGGCCCGCGCGGCGGGTGGCAGGCCTAAAGGCCTGCGCTACGCGAGCCGCGCCGATCATCTTTCATCGCCGCCGACGCACCCGCCTCAATGGCGCCCAGCAGCGTCAACAGCGGCGTCCCCTGCTCGAGCCGGCGGCACACAGCCATCGCCGTCGGACTGAGCGACGGCGCCAGCAGCAGCCGCGACATCACGGCCGCGCGCGCGCCAATCAGCTTCATCACCACGCCGCGCTCCGCCTCGCCGCGCGCGTTGGCCAGGCCCAGCGCCGATTCCCAGGCGCTCTCGCGCGCCACTTCCAGCGAGAACAGGCTCAACATCTCGTCGAGCTCGCCG
>Ga0207675_100001984_pt1 | contig 20408 bp, 21 predicted proteins | sample KBSSwiS42_FD_184305 | JGI IMG/M metagenome (GOLD analysis project Ga0207675, IMG submission 184305) | Switchgrass rhizosphere microbial communities from Kellogg Biological Station, Michigan, USA - KBS Switchgrass S4-2 (SPAdes) (version 2) | ecosystem: Host-associated > Plants > Roots >...
TGCACCAACGGCAGCTACGACGACCTCTTGTCGGCGGCGCTCGTCGTACGGGCCGCGCGAGCGCAAGGCGTGTCGAAGACCGCGACCGAGTTCGTCGTCTTCCCCGGCTCCGGAGGCGTCGGCCGGCAGATCGAGCGGCCCGACCCGCGGCTCGCCGGCGAATCGATCGCGCAGGTGTTCCGCTCGGTCGGCGGCGAGATCCGGGAGTCGTGGTGCGGCCCCTGCTTCGGCCAGGGACCGGACGCTCTGCACAAGGGCCAGCGCGCGATCACCTCCTTCAATCGCAACTGGCAGAACCGGATGGGCCTCGGCGGCGAAGGCTTTCTCGCCAGCCCGGTGGTCGTCGCCGCGTCGGCGCTGGTCGGCTACATGGCGCCGCCCAACGAGCTGGGCCTCGAGTGGAGCCCGGAAGCGTTCGGTGTCTGAGTCGCAGGCGGCGATCGCGGCGACGATTGGCGTGCCGGTGGCGCGCCGCCACATCTTTCTCTGCTGCGATCAGACGACGCCGAAGTGCTGCGAGAAGGAGCGGGGGCTCGCGGCGTGGGAGTACTTGAAGGCGCGGCTGAAGGCGCTCGGCCTCGTCGACCAGGGCGGCATCCTGCGCACCAAGGCCAACTGCCTGCGGATTTGCGAAGGCGGACCGATCGCGGTCGTCTATCCCGAAGGCGCGTGGTACGGCCAGTGCGACCCGCCGGTGCTCGAGCGGATCATCCAGGAACATCTCATCGGCGGCCGCATCGTCGGCGACGCGCTGATTGCCCGTCGCCCCCTCCCGTCCGCTGACAACCCTCCGCCGCGCCCGGCCGTCTAAAGTCCCGCGCGGGGGACAACGCATGGATACGCTCCTTCAGGACATCCGCTTCGGGCTGCGCCAGTTGCGAAGGACGCCGGGCTTTACGATCGCCGCGGTGCTGGCGCTGGCGCTGGGCATCGGCGCGACCACCGCGATCTTCAGCGTCCTCGACCGCGTCGTCCTGCGTCCGCTGCCGTATCCCGATCCCGATCGTCTCGTGACGGTGTGGGAAGTCAACGACAGCAAGGGGCTGTCGCACGAGCGGATCTCGCCGGTCAACTTCGTCGACTATCGCGCCCTGAGCCAGGTCTTCGAGGATGCGGCGGCGTGGTGGTATCCGCAGTTGACGCTGACCGAGACCGGCCACGAGCCGATGCGCGTCAACGCGATTGAAACGACGCCGAACTTCTTCCACGTGCTCGGCGTGCAGCCGGCGCTCGGACCAGGGTTCCCGCTGTCGCCGGCCTACGGCGCGCCGATGATGGCCGTGATCAGTCACCGGCTGTGGCGCGAGCGGTTTGGCGGCGACCCGGCAATCGTCGGCAGGAGCATCGCCCTGAACGGCCCGCTCTTCATCGTCGTCGGCGTGATGCCGCAGGGATTTCAGTATCCCAACGACACCGACGTCTGGCATCGGATGACCTGGGACGTCGCGCAGCACAGCCGCGGCGCGCATTTCATGGAGTCGCTGTTCCGCCTGAAGCCAGGGATGACGCCGGAGGCGGCCAACGGCGAGCTGCGCGCGCTGACGCGCCGGCTCGGCGTCGAGAACCCGTCGACCAACGGCGAGTACTCGGCCCGCGCGGTGCCGCTGGCCACCGAGATCGTCGGCTTCTTCCGGCCGGCGCTGTTCGCGCTGTTCGGGGCTGCCGGCTTCCTGCTCGTGATCACCTGCACCAACGTCGCCAGCCTGCTGCTCGCGCGCGCGACGGTGCGCGAGCGTGAAGTCGCGGTGCGCGCCGCCATCGGCGCGAGCCGCGGCCGCCTGGTCCGGCAGTTCCTCACCGAGAGCATCCTGCTGGCGGCGCTGGGCGCGGCGCTCGGCGTCGCGGTCGCGGCCGCATCGGTTCGCGCCCTGGTGGCGACGACGCCGGTGGAGCTGCCGCGGCTGGCGGGGGTCGGCGTCGATCTGCGGATGCTGCTGTTTGCACTGGCGATGGCCGTCGCGACCGCGGTCGCCTTCGGCGTCGTCCCGGCGGCGCTGATGGCGCGGGGCGACATGAACCGGCCGCTCAAGGAATCGGGCCGCGGCGGCGACGGCGGCGGGGCGCGGCGGCGCGCGCGCAGCGTGCTGGTGGTGGCGGAGATCGGCCTCGCGGTGATGCTGCTGGTGGGCGCGGCCCTGCTGGCGCGCAGCTTCCAGCGGCTGGTCCAGCAGGATCCAGGCTTCAAACCGGCGAACGCGGTGACCGCGCGGGTCGAACTGCCGTATTCGTACTCCGACTGGACCAGGATCGTCGACTTCTACGATCGCGTTCTGACCTCGCTTCGCACCGAGCCGGGCGTGGCGATTGCCGGCGCCAGCAACTTCCTGCCGCTCGAGGCCGCGTGGCGCGGGCCGTTCTTCGTCCAGGGGCGCCCGCAGCCGCGATCCGGCGACGAGCCGCAGGCGCAGCACCAGACCGTCACCGAGGATTACTTCCGCGCGATCGGCGTGCCGCTCGTCAAGGGTCGCTTCTTCGATCCGCGGGACACAGCGTCGGCGCCGCCGGTCGTGATCGTCAACGAGGCGCTGGCGCGCCGGCAGTGGCCGGCCGAGGATCCGATCGGCAAGTCGCTGACGTCGCCGATCTCGGTGGTCGGGCCCCTGGGACGGTCGCTGCTGCCGCCGCACTCGATCTTCCAGGTGGTTGGCGTGGTGGCGAGCGTGAAGAACTCGACGCTGGTGCGCGACGCCGAGCCGGCGATTTTCTACACGCAGCGGCAGTTCCCGTTCCGCGGCCTGGACATCGTCGTCCAGGGCCCCGGGGATCCCGCGGCGCTGGTCGCGGCGGTGCGGTCTTCGGTGCAGCGGCTCGATCCGAACCTGCCGATCGCCTCGGCGCGGACGCTCGATCGCATCGTCGGCGAGGCGACCGATCGGCCGCGCGCGCTGATGATGCTGATGGGCGTCTTCGCGGCGCTGGCGCTCGGGCTGTCGGCGCTCGGGATCTACAGCGTGCTGTCGTACAGCGTCAACCAGCGGCGCCAGGAGTTGAGCGTACGGATGGCGCTCGGCGCGCAGCCTCGCGATGTGTTGTGGCTGGTGGTGCGGCAGGGGCTGTGGCTGGCGGCGATCGGCGGCCTGGCCGGCACGGCCGGCGCGCTCGCCATTGGGCGCGCGATGTCGAGCCTGCTCTATGGCGTCTCGGCCGGCGATGCGGCCGCGTTCGGCACGGCGATCGCGTTGGCGATTGTGACGACGCTCGTTGCGTGTCTCCTTCCCGCGCGCCGCGCAGCCGGGCTCGATCCGCTCGAGGGGCTCCGCGCGGAGTAAGAACGAAACGCACGAACCCAGAACCGATAACCCCGAACCTCGAACCCCGAACCCCGAACCCCGAACCTCTCTTAATACACGTCAAGGTCGTGCGCCGACACGACCTTGCCGTCGTAGACCTCGCGTACTTCCCGCAGCAGCTCCTCCTCCGTCGAGCTCCAGATCAACTGGTGATACAGCACGAGCAGCGCCGGCTTCGCGCGCGCGGCGATGGCGCCGAGCTCGCGGCCCGACGTGTGGTAGCGCGAGTGATACGCCTGCCATTCCGGCGGGCGCTTCGCGAACCCGGCGCTCGAATACACTTCGTGCACGAGGACGTCGCAGCGCTGGCACTGCTCCTCGATGCGTGAGCCGGGCCCGGTATCGCCGGAGACGACAATCGTGCGATCGGGGGTCTTGAAACGGTAGCCGAAGGCCTGCGGCCAGGCGCCGTGTTTGACGGCAAAGGCGGTGACGGTCACCTGGTCATCGCGATAGACGACGCCGGGCGCCGGGATTTCATGGACGTCGACCGTTCGCGGGTTGTGTTTGTGCCGCGGCTCGCCGCCGGTGGTTCGCACGGAGAGATCCGCGGCGTAGGCGGCGACGAGATGCTCGACCATCGCCCTCAGCCCGCGCGGTCCGTAGACGCTCAGCGGCTGCTCGCGCTCGAGGATCCACGGCGTCAGGATCAAATCCGCGAGCCCCAGCGTGTGGTCGGAATGCAGGTGCGTGGCGAAGGCGCGCGTCAGGTTGACCGCATTCAACGCCTTGATGCCGGAGCGCTCCGCGGCGGCCGCGCGTCGCACGACGCCGACGCCGAAATCGACGAGATAGCTCTTCTCGTCGACGACGATCGCGACGGAAGGACCGTAGCGATCGGGATCGGCGTTGGGCGTGCCGGTGCCGAGGAGGACCACGCGAGTGCGCGGCTGTGCCTGTGGCCACGCGCACAGGACGGTGAGGAGGGCTGCCGCGACTGCGGGGCAGCGGCGGTTCACGGCATACAGCATAGACTGTTGACGATAGCTTATTGTGGTTATATCGTATAAACATACTATGCCCAAGCGGGCGATCTCCGTGACCCTCAACTCGGACAACCTCACCTGGCTCAGGGGCCGGGCAGGGGCGGCTGGCCTTCGCAGCGTCAGCGAGCTGCTCGATCAGCTGGTGACCGCCGCGCGCGAAACGGGCCGCGTCGGCCCGTCACGCTCGGTCGTCGGCACCATCGACATCGACGCGAACGATCCGCTTCTCGAGGGGGCCGACGAGGTGATTCGCGGCCTGTACGAGGCGTCGCTGCGGCGGCCGCTGGTGGCGAAGGAGGCGCCGGCCGAATATCGCGCCTCCGCCCGCAAGAAAGGGCGTCGTGGCTGAGCCCGAGGCAGCGGTCACCGACACGCACGCCCTGGTCTTTCACGCCGCCGGCGGCGGCAAACTGGGTGCGCGCGCCGCCGCGTTCTTCAACCGCTGTGAGAAGCGCGAAGCGATCCTCTACGTGCCAACCGTCGTCATGTGGGAGTGCAGCCTGCTCGCCCGCGTTTCGCGCATCAACCTGCGGCGCACCGTGCGGGCGTTCTTCGACGACCTGTTCAGCAACCCGGCGTACCAGCCGCTCGACGTCACGCCGGAAACGGTGTTCGTGGCCGACGAACTCCGCTTCACGCGCGATCCGTTCGATGCCCTGATCTGCGCCTCGGCGCAGACGGCGGGGCTGCCGTTGATCACGCGCGATGCCGATATCAGGGGCTCGGGGACGGTCAAGGTGATCTGGTGATCGAGCGAACGATTGCGGCAGCCACCCACGGGCGCTACCTCGTCGAGCCGCCGGCCTCGAGCGGCGCCGCGGCGGTCCTGTTCGGGTTTCACGGTTATGGGGAAGGGGCCGAGGCGCAGCTCGAACGGCTGCGGACGATTCCCGGCGCCGATCGGTGGCGGCTGGTTGCGATCCAGGGGCTGCACCGCTTCTATCAGCGGCGCGACAACCAGGTGGTGGCCAGCTGGATGACGCGGCAGCATCGCGAGCTGGCGATTGCCGACAATCTGGCCTATGTCGCCGGGGTGATGGGCGAGATCGCGCGCGAGTTTCCGGGGGCGCCGCGCGTCGCGCTCGCCGGCTTCTCGCAAGGCGTGGCGATGACCTTCCGCGCCGCGGCCGCGTCGCCGGCGCCGATCGACGCCGTCATTGCCGTCGGCGGGGACGTGCCGCCGGAGCTCGACGCGCGCGCGCTGTCGCGCATCCGCGCCGCGCTGGTCTGCCGCGGCGACGACGATCCGTTCTATCGTGGCGAGACCTTCGACCAGGACATCCGCCGCCTGCGCGAGGCGGGCGCGGTCGTGCGGCCGCTCCAATATCCTGGCGGCCACGACTGGTCGCCAGAAGTCGCCCGCGCCGCCGGCATCTTTCTCAGCGAGTCGCACTCATGATCGACATTCGCAGCGCGACGTCGGCCGACGCCGCTTCCCTGGCCGAACTGCGGTGGGAGTTCCGCACCAGCCGGCTGCCGCCGGCCGAGACCCACGATGTCTTCGTCAGGCGCTGCGCGCCCTGGATGCGGCGCGAGCTGACGAATGCCACCTCGTGGCGCGCCTGGGTGGCGGTCAGCAACAAGGCGATCGTCGGCCAGGTGTGGCTCAACACCGTCCACAAGATCCCGAACCCGGTCGCCGAGCTCGAGACCCACGGCTACATCTCCAACCTCTACGTCAAGCCGTCGGAGCGCGGCGGCGTCGGCACGCGGCTGCTCGACGCGGTCCTGAAATGGTCGCAGGCGAACGGGATCGACCGGGTCGTCCTGTGGCCGTCGCCGCGCAGCGTGACGCTGTACTTGCGCCACGGCTTCTCGCACGGCGGCGAGGTCATGGAGCTGAAAGTATCCAGGCCTCGATGACCCGCTGAACGTCGGCGTGGACCGCGCTCTGCGCCGCCGGATCCTTGCGCGGCAGCTTGAAGGAATGGTCGCCCTGCGACACGACGTGCAGCGTCGCCGCCGGCCGCAATGCGCTCGTCACCGGCGCGAGCTCGTCGGGCGTGCCGAAGGCGTCGCGGCTGCCCTGGACGAACAGCATCCGGCGTCCGACCGATGGCAGGTGCTTGTCGCGCCGCTCGGTCGGCTTGCCCGGCGGATGCAACGGGTACCCGAGCAGAACCAGCCCCGCGACCGGAAGCGCCGAATCGGCCGCCGCAACCTGCGTCGCGATCCTGCCGCCCATCGACTTGCCGCCGATATAAAGCGCGTGGCGCGCCGACTCGAGCTCCGCGCGTACGGCCTCGATCACCGCACGGTAACAGCTCTCGAGCACCGGCGCGCGGTCGGGAATTCGCCGTCCTTGTTCGGTGTAGGGGAAATTGAAGGTGACGAGATCGAGGCCGCGCGCCGACAGGGCGCGCGCGAACTCCACCATGAAGGCGGCGCGCTGCCCGGCGCCCGCACCGTGCGCGAGCACGAGCGCCGCCGCCGCCTCGCCGCCGGACGCACGGTAGACGAGCGCCGTTGTGGCGGCGCCCGTCTCCAGCCCGACCTTCAGCTCGGTCGCGGGATCAGTGGCCGATTTTTTCAAGGGAGTCGCGGACCTCGGCGTCGGTCTTCAACGCGTTGGTGACCGACAGCGCGCCGAACTGCGTCGCCAGCGAGCGCGCCAGCATGCGATCGACCTCGCTCTGCACCACGCCGGTCAGCGTCACCCGTCCATGCTCGACGACGATGTGGATCGGCGGGTTCGGCATGATCGCGTAGTTCCAGAAGTTCGAGTTGTTGTAGATCGAGGAGGCGATGCGGTAGCGCAGCTCGTTGTCGAACTGCGACACCGGCAGCACGGCGATCTCGTTGCGCACGCTCGTGACGCCCGCGACCTTCGCCACCCGCTTCTCGATGTCGCTGCGCTTGTACGGCATCGTCACCTTGCCGGTGAGCGTCACCACGCCGTCGTTCACGCTCGCGTTCACGTCGTCGAAGATCGTGAACTGCGTGTAGCGCTCGACGCTGTTCGCCACGTCCTTGAACAGCTGATACTCCTTGCGGTCGCCGTCCGCGGGGTTGGCGCCGGCGACGTTGGCGGTGAGGAGCACCGCCGCGGCCAACATTCCAAGGTTCCTGATTCGGTTCGTCATTTGAGCACCTCCGTGCTGCCCCACCAAAGGGCAAAGGCAGTGCCACGAGAAATGGCGAATTCAGGCCTGTTTTTATCGATTCTGGCGTTCGCTGTCCTCCGGCGACGACAGCTCGTCAGGGCGCCTCATCAGTGGCCTGCGAAGGCGACGCCGAGGCCGTAGGTAATGGCCGCCTCGATGATGCCGACCACCGTCATCTCGGTGCCGCTCGCCCACCAGGACCGCGTCGTGATCAGCGACTTCGAGGCGCCGACGATGAAGTGCGCGATGGTGCTGATGACGAAGGAGGCGACCACGGCCGGCATGCCGACGGTGAAGAAGAACGGGATGATCGGGATGAACCCGCCGATGGCGGTCGACACCGAGGCCGAGAACATCGAGCGCAGCGGGTTGGGGAACGTCTCGGCGTTCAACCCGAGCTCTTCGTGCACCAGGGTGCGCAGGAACTGGTTCGGCTCCTTGTGCAGGCGCTCGGCCATCGTCCGCGCCTCTTCGGCCGAAAACCCCTTCAATTGATAGAACAGTTCGAGCTCGAGGAGCTCCTCGTGCGGGTCTTCGTCGATTTCGGCCTGCTCGCGCGCGACCTCTGACTCGTAGACCTCGCGCTGCGATTTCGCCGCGAGGTAGGCGCCCGCCCCCATCGACAGCGCGCTGGCCAGCGTGCCGGCGAGCCCGGCCGCGAGCACGACCTCGCTGCCGCCCGTATAGCCGGCCATCCCCGAGACGATGCCGAAGACCGCGCCCAGGCCGTCGTTGACGCCGTAGATCGCGTCGCCAATCCAGCCGGTGCCGCGCACGTGCCAGCGTTCGCGGCCGAGGATGGTGTCGAGCGTCGAGCGCGGCGTCGGGATGGCGCCGCCAGCCAGCGTCCGGAGGACGACGGCGTGGTCGCGCTCCTCCAGCATCGCCTCCTCGGCAATCCGGCGATCATCCGGATCGGTCAGGCGCGCCATCAGCTGGTCGTATTCCGCTTCGGCCTTGTTCTCTTCCTGCTCGAGGCGGTGCAGCACGACGTTCGGATCGGAGATCCGCTGGAACCAGGACAGGCCGTGCTCGACCGCCTTGCGGTCGGGGACGCGGCCGGTCGCGGCGGCGATGCGCTCCGACCAGCGCGCGGCGTGCTTCTCTTCCTGATCGGCGAGGCGAAGCAGGATGTCCTTGCGGCGCTGATCGCGCTCGCGATCGGCGAGGTGCTTGTAGGTGGTCGCCGCTTCGACCTCGCGGCGCCACATCATCTCGACGGTGGCGAGGTTCTTCTTGTCGATCGCCATCCCTCAGCCGACCAGCCTCTCGAAGATCATGATCGTGCCGATGCCGGCGGCAATCAGCAGCACCTGCCGCGGCGCGTTGCGATCGATCTCGCCGCGATGCAGATCCGGGATCAAATCGGACATCGCGATGTAGAGCAGGCTCGCCGCCGACATCGCCAGCACGTAGGGTCGAATGCTCGGCACGACCTGCACCGCGGCGAACGCGACCAGCGCCCCGAGGATGCCCGACAGGCCGGACACCACGTTGAGCATCAGCGCCTGGCCGCGGCTGTAGCCCGACGCCAGAAGAATAGCCACGTCGCCGACTTCCTGCGGGATCTCGTGCGCCGCGACGGCGATCGCCGTGTTGACGCCGAGCGGCACCGAGGTCATGACCGCGGCGCAGATGATCGCGCCGTCGATGAAATTGTGAAAGGCGTCGCCGATGAACAAGAGCGGCGCCGTGGCGCCGTGCACTTCGCAGGCATCGGCATGGCAATGCCGCAGCAGGACGAGCTTTTCGAGCGAGAAGAACAGCAGGATGCCGGCGAGGAGCGTGCCGAAGACCGCCGGCGGCGCCAGGAGGGCCAGCGCTTCAGGCAGCAGCGCCAGCAGCGCCACGCCGAGCAGCGCCCCGACCGCGTAGCTGACGAGCGGCGGCACCAGCCGCGTCCGGACTCTTGCGGGAAAGATGACGAGCGACGAGGCGACGAGCAGGCCGCCGGCGCTGCCGAGGAGGCTCAGCCCGAGCGAGGTCGCGAGCACATGCACGGGCCATTCTACTCGCCGCCCGTTGACGGCGCGCGGCTCGCAGCGGTTCGAGGTTCAGGGTTCGGGGTTCGCGGTTCGAACCGCAGAACGTACCTCGAACCCAGAACCCCGAACCCCGAACCGCAAGCGAACCCAGCACCTCGAACCCCGAACCCCGAACCGCTCTGCGAGCGCTCAGCTCGCGACGTACCCCCGTCGCGCGCGGACGCGGTAGCCGCGATTGCGCAGCTCGACGCGGATCGTGTGCCAGCGCCCGTCCTTCTTCCCGCTCGACGGATACCCCAGGTAGTACTGCTTGCTCAGCTCGTCGGCGATGTTGGCGGTGGCCGGGTTGAGGTCGTGCGCGTCGCGGACGATCTCGGTGCGGCCGCCGCTGTCGTCGGTCATCTCGCGCAGCGCCGCGACGTTGACGCGATCGTCGCCGCTGCTCGACCGCCGCCACGGCCCGCTGCTGCCGCCGCCGCCGACCGGCGGCCGCGACCCGGGCCAGCCGCCGCCGGCGCCGGGCCGGCGTCCGGGGAACGGGAACGGGATCGGCATCGGCATGCGCGGCGGGTTGGTGCGCATGGACGGCTCGGCCTCGCCGTCGATGCCGATGGCGTAGACGAGCACCTCGGTCTCGCGAATCTGCGCCTTGACGTCGCGGACGCTCACCGTGCTCTGGGTGTCGTTGCCGTCCGAGATCACCAGCAGCGCCTTCTTGCGGTTCTGTCCGCGCGCCGCCAGCGGCAGCGCGTCGGCGACCGCGTCGTACATCGCCGTGCCGCCGTTGGCCGTGAGGCGGCCCAGCCCCCGCGTCAGCTGCTGGCGATCGCGCGTCCAGTCCTGCAGCAGCATCGGCGTCGTGCTGAACCGGTAGAGGAAGAACTCATCGTCGCGATCGAGCAGGTCGAAGAGGAAGCGATCGAGCGCGCTGCGCGCCGCCTCGATCTTCTGCCCCGCCATGCTGCCGCTGGTGTCGACGGCAATGCCGAGGCTGACCGGCACCCGCTCGCTGTTGAAATGCGTGACCGTGACTGGCTGATCGTCCTCGTAGACGAGGAAGTCGTCCTGGCGCAGTCCGGCCACGAAGCGGCCGTTCTGGTCCGACACAGTCGCGGTGACGTTGATCAGCTCGACGCCGCTCTTGAAGCGGAAGCCCTGCTCGTCGCCCTCCGGCCGGGCCGGCGGCTGCGCCGGCGTCTGCTGGCCGTGCAGGCCGACGACGAGCGCGGCGAGGAGCGCGACGACGAGGGAGGTGACACGCATGCTCTTCACGGCTTTGCCTGCATCGGGACCCGGCGATCGACGTGCGCCACGATGCGATCGTCGGTCCTGAAACTCACCCGGTAGCGGCCGGCGTCGGCGGCGCCCGGCACGGTGACCACGAAGATCGATTCGCCGCCCGGCCGCAGCGCTGACGGCTCAATCATCACGCGGCCGGAGGTCAGAAATCCACCATCACGGTTGAAGACGAACACGACGGCCGTCAGCCGATCGACCGCCGTCCCCGCCGGCGGGTTGCGCACGACGCCGCGAACGATCAGGCCGTCGCTGTCGCGTTCGTGCCCGAGCGCCACGAGCTCGAGCGGCGGCGCGGCGGCCGGCACCGGCGCAGCCGGCGGGTTCGCCGCGTGCGTCGTGCCGCGCGACCCGCCGCTGAAGACGATCACCAGCGCGGCGGCGGTGGCAACCACGAAGACGCCGGCGACGACCACCGCGGGCCAGCGCGAGGCCGGCTGGGCCTGCGCGACGGTGAACAGATCCGCCACGGCGACACCCGCGGCGCGCGGCCGGAGGTCGAAATCGTTGCCGACCACCCGCAGCGGCAGGCCGTCGCCGTGGATCTCGGCCGCAAGCGCGGCGACGCGCGCCTGCGATCGCCGCTCCTCTTCGCCGGCGATCCGCCAGGCGACGACGCCCATGATGGCGGCGAGCGCGATCGAAATCATCGTTACCAGCAGGAGCATCATCGGAGCTTGAACTCCACCGCGACTTCGACGATGACGTCGACCGGTGCGCCCTGCCGCGTCGCCGGCGAGAAGCGCCACTGCCGCACGGCCTGAACCGCGCGATCGTTCAGGCCGCCCGCCAGGCCTTTCAGAATCCTGACATCACCCACCGATCCGTCGCGCCGGACGACAATCTCCAGCTCGACCTCGCCCGAGATGCCGCGCTGTCGCGCATCCTCGGTGTAGTCGGCCTTCACCTCGCGCAGCAGGCGGGGCGGCGCGATGCCGCTGCCGGGCCGGTACGGCCCGCCGCCGGTGCCGCCGCCCGATCCCGGACCAATCCCGCTGCCCTCACCGGGCCCGAGTCCTGTACCCCTGCCGGTGCCGGCGCCGCCGCCCTGCCCCGGACCGTGGCTTTCGGTTTCCACCGTCTTCTCTTCCAGCACGCCGACGCGATTGCGCCTGTCGGCCGGCGCCGTGATGATCGGCGCGACCACAGTCGGCAGAGGCTCGGCTTTGAGCGGCGGCTCCGGCTTCGGCTCCGGAGGAGCCGGCACCGGCTCGACTGGCTTCGGCTCGCGCCGCGCCGGGATCGGGCTGCTCAGCGTGCGAGTCCCTTCGCGGAGCGCTTTCGGCGCCGGCGCTTTCTGACGCAGCCCGCCGCCGCCACCGCCGCCGCCGGGGCCCGGCGTCGCGACGAAAACCAGGCGCATCGGCTCGGCCGGGCTGTCGTCGGACAGCGATGCGGCGCGCGGCGACAGGTTGAAGCTGGCGAGGAAGATGGCAAACACGATCACGCCCGCGTGCAGCGTGCTCGAGACGGCCAGCGGCACGCCGGTCGACCGGTGCGCGCGCGCGGACTCGGAAAACAGCGAGAAGAGAGGCCCCGGAGCTTTGGCAGCCGGCAGCGAGGCTGACTGCGGCGTGGCCGCCCGCGGCCGGCGAGCCGCGAGCGCCAGCTGCCGCCCGAGCCGGACGGCATCCTCATGGTTCAGCAGCCCGCGCACCCCGCCCAGGGCGGTGACGACATCGGCCTCCGGGACGCCGGCGGCCGCGGCGATCTCGCGCGGCGAGTAGAAGTCGGCTGAAGCAGGGATCATCTTCGCGGGCCTTCCGAGGCAAAAGGCTTGCCTAGCGCGTTCGCCCGTTTCGCGTTGAAACTTAGGTGTTTAGGCCGGCTCCAGCGGTCGGGCTGTCGTCGCGCCTGGACAGTGTGTCACGCGCAACGGGCGGGTGGGGCGTCAGGGTGGTTGGGTAGGGCCGCGCTCGCTTCGCTCGTGCGGGGGTTAGAGCGTGGCCTTGCCCGCCGTAGCTCGCATCCGCTTTCACGTGCGAGCGAAGGCGGGTCGTATACACTTCCCGGCCATGTCATTCACAGGAAAAACCGTGATCGTGACCGGCGCGACCAGCGGCATCGGGCGGGCGTCGGCCGAACTCTTTGCGGCCGAAGGCGCGGCCGTGGTGGCCGTCGGACGCAAGACCGACGAGCTGGCGGAGACGGCGGCAGCGGTGAAGAAAGCCGGCGGCCAGGCAGCGACCTGCGCCGTCGATCTCACCGCCGACGAGGCGGCGGGGAAGATCGTCGACACGGCCATGGGCGCGTTTGGCCGGATCGACGTGCTCGTCAACGCCGCGGGGATCATCGCGGCTGCGCCGCTCGAAGCGACGACCGACGAGCTGTGGGATTCGATGATGGCGATCAACCTGCGCGCGCCGTTCCGGCTGATGCGCGCCGCGCTGCCGCACCTCAAGGCGCAGAAGGGGACGATCGTCAACGTCTCGAGCGTCAACGGGCTGCGCTCGTTCCCCGGCGTCCTCGCCTACAACGTCAGCAAGGCGGCGGTCGATCACCTGACGCGCTGCGCGGCGATCGAGATGGCGCCGCTCGGCGTGCGGATCAACGCCGTCAACCCCGGCGTGACGGTGACCAACCTGCACCGCCGCTCGGGGATGGCGGAGCCGCAGTACGCGGCGTTTCTCGAGCGCGCGAAGGAGACGCACCCGCTCGGCCGGCCCGGCCAGCCGGACGACATCGCCGCGCTGATCGTGTTCCTTGCGTCGGACCGTGCTGGATGGATGACCGGCGAGACCATTCCGATCGACGGCGGGCGTCACCTCACGTGCGCCCGCTGACGCGAGGCTTCACTCCTTCGACAAAGACGAGGCCCTCGCGTTCGGCGAGCAGGCGCACCGACTTGAAGCCATCGGCTTCGAATGCGGTCAACGCCTCGCCGGTCGCGGCGAACGGCGGACCGCTCTGCGCCCGCGAGAGGAGCGACCCGAGGCCGCCGCGCGGCGCGGCGCCGATCAGGATCACACGGCCGCCCGGTCGGAGCGCGCGCGCCAGTTCGCGGATCGAGGCGACGCGATCCTCCGCGCGCATGGTGCCGAACAACCCGCCGGTGTCATCGACCACGGCCAGATCGAACTGCGCGTCCTCGACCGGCAGCCGCGTCGGCGGCGCCACTTCGACCTCGACGAGCACCCCCGCGCCCGCCGCGCCTTTGCGCGCGCGCGCCGCCGATGCGTCATCCGGCGCCACCGCCACGGCGCGGCCCGACAGGCCGACTTTTGCCGCTACTGCGCCAAGCCGTCCGGCGTGCGCGCACCCGACCTGGAGCAGTCGATCGCCCAGCTTGACGCCGGTCATGCTGACGACCAGCAGATACGGATCCTGGCGTTTGAGGAACATCCGGTCGTTTTAATTATTTTTTCAGGTTGCGGCGTTTACCGCGGCGCGGCGACTCTCTCGCGCCGCCGGCCATCAGCTTACCGCAAGGATCTGATAGCTGACAGCCGATAGCTGACGGCTATATGATCTGCGGTTCATGCCTACACCCGTCGACATCGCTCCGGCGCGGGGCAAACTCGGTGTCCTGCTGGTCGGTCTCGGCGCGGTCAGCACGACGACCATCGCCGGCGTCCTCGCCATCCGCAACGGCTTCGCCAAACCAATCGGATCGCTGACGCAGATGGGCACCGTCCGTCTCGGCAAGCGCACCGAAAACCGCTCGCCGAAGATCAGCGAAGTCGTGCCGCTCACGCCGCTCGACGATCTGGTGTTCGGCGGCTGGGACATCTTCGAAGACGATTGCTACGCCGCGGCACGAACCGCCGGCGTGATCGAGCCGGCGCTGCTCGAGCGCGTCCGCCCCGAGCTCGAAAAGATCCGGCCCTGGCCGGCGGTGTTCGATCGCCGCTACGTCAAGCGTCTCGACGGGCCGAACGTCAAGAAGGGGGCGAACAAGAAGGACCTCGCCGAACAGGTGGTCGCGGACATCCGCAAGTTCAAGGCGGACAACCAGCTCGATCGGATGGTGATGGTCTGGGCCGGCAGCACCGAGATCTTCGCGACCGAGTCGCCGGCCCATCAGACGATCGAGAGCTTCGAGCGCGCGCTCGAGCAGAACGACACCGACATCCCGTCGAGCATGGTCTACGCCTACGCGGCCATTCGCGAGGGCATCCCCTACGCCAACGCGGCGCCGAATCTGACCGCCGACATCCCGGCGCTGGTGGAGCTCGCATCGAAAACCGGAGCGCCGCTGGCGGGCAAGGATCTGAAGACCGGCCAGACCTTGATCAAGACGATCATCGCGCCCGGGCTGAAGGCGCGCCTGCTCGGCGTCGACGGGTGGTACTCGACCAACATCCTCGGCAACCGCGACGGCGAAGTGCTCGACGATCCGGAATCGTTCAAGACCAAGGAGGAGAGCAAGAAGTCGGTGCTCGACTACATCCTCCAGCCGCAGCTCTATCCCGACCTCTACGCGCATCTCTGCCACGTCGTCCGCATCAACTACTACCCGCCGCGCGGCGACAACAAGGAAGGGTGGGACAACATCGATCTGGTCGGGTGGCTCGGCTACCCGATGCAGCTGAAGATCAACTTCCTCTGCCGCGACAGCATCCTGGCGGCGCCGATCGTGCTCGACGTGGCGCTGTTCCTCGATCTCGCCAAGCGCGCCGGCATGCGCGGCATCCAGGAGTGGTTGTCGTTCTATTTCAAGAGCCCGGTCCACGCGCCGGGCCTCTACCCGGAGCACGACCTCTTCATCCAGTTGATGAAGCTGAAGAACACGCTGCGCTATCTCAAGGGCGAGGAGCTGATCACGCACCTCGGACGTGAGTACTACGACTAGACCGTCCTACAGCCAGCCGGCGGTGATTGGCGGCGTCATCATGGGCGTGCTGTCGGCGCTGCCGCTGGTGGCGGCCGGCAACGCCTGCTGCTGCCTGTGGGTGATCAGCGGCGGCATGATCGCCGCCTACCTGGTGCAGCAGAACCAGTCGGCGCCGATCACTCCGGCCGACGGCGCGCTGGTCGGCCTGCTCGCCGGCCTGATCGGCGCGGCTGTCCGCTTCGTCCTGCAGATCCCGATCGACTTCCTGATGGCGCCGATCGAGCGGGCGATGCTGCAGCGGATCATCGATATGGGCACGCTGCCGCCGGAATGGCGCGACGTCTTCGAGCGCTACAGCGGCCGCGAAGGCGAGGCGTCGCTCGCGTTCCAGATCGTCAGCCGGATCGCGGGCCTGATGATCTGGCTGTGCATCGGCGCGATCTTCTCGACCCTTGGCGGCCTCCTCGGCGCGATGATCTTCCGCAAGGACACGCCGCCGGCGACGACCGCCCTCGACATCCCCCCGCAACCCTGACGCTCGGAGCCTCAGAGGCCTCTGAGTCTCTGAGACCTCTGAGCCTCTGTGCCATGCACGGTTCTTCACACAACTGCGCACCACTAATGTAATCGGCTGACAGATCCGAAATTACCGTCGTGCAGTGGGTCTTGTTGATCCTCGCGCTGTCGGCGCAGCCGCTCCAGCCACGGCCGGGTCAGATGCCGGCGCTGCCACTGACCCAGCTCGACGACCACGCGGTCGCCGCCGACTTCGACAACCGCGCCTTTTCGCTGACCTTCGCGCAGCCGGTGCCGATCAAGGACCTGCTGCTGCTCCTCGTTCGCGGCACCTCGCTGAGCGTCGTCCCCGATCCCGCCGTCGACGGCACGTTCATCGGCGAGCTGAAAAACGTCACGGTCCGGCAGGCGCTCGATCTGATCCTGCGGCCGCTCAGTCTTTCCTACACCCTCGACGGCAACGTCATCCGCGTCTCCCGGCGTGAAGCCGAGACCCGCATCTTCGATTTGAACTACCTCGCAGCGTCGCGCACGACCGCCTCGACGGTCGGCGGCCCCGGCGCCCCTGGCACCACGACATCGGTCGTCACGGCATCGTCCGGCGACGTCTTCGACGATCTGGCGCGCGGCGTGCGATCGCTCCTCACGTCGACCGCGACCTTCAGCGTCGATCGCAAGGCGGGGCTGCTGCAGGTGACCGACTGGCCGGACCGGCTCGATCGCGTCTCGCTCTACCTCGACGCCGTGCAGGACCGCGTGCATCGCCAGGTGCAGATCGACGGGCTGGTCATCGAGGTCGAGTTGAACGACGAGAAGGCGGGAGGGCTCGACTGGTCCGCGCTGACCGCGCAGCTCGGTGGCCCGGCCGCATCGGGGCAGCGCCCGGCGGTACGGCGCGCGCTCACCGGCCTGCGCGTCACCGATACGGCGCGCCTGCTGACGCTGCTCGCCGGACAGGGCACGGTGACAACGCTCGCCACGCCGCGGCTGCAGACGATGAACAACGAGCCGGCGATCTTGCGGACGGAAGCAGTTGCCGTCAGCGTGACGCCGCAAATCTCCTCCGATGCGGTGGTGACGTTGAGCGTCAGCCCGATCGTGAAGGCGCCAATCGTCGCCGAGTCGGACATGCTGGCGCGCGTCGCCGACGGCGAATCGCTGGTCATCTCCGGATTCACGCGGGAGCGCGAGACGCGCGAGCGCCGCGCGGTCGGCCGCTCCGGCGGGTGGTTCGGACGCAGCACTGTCGTCACCCGCAAGCGTATCGAGCTCGTCATCCTGCTGACGCCGCGCATCGTGACCGGCAGCACAGGCCAATAACGTGTACGAGCGATATTACGGGTTCACCGAGAAGCCGTTCAGCCTGACGCCGGATCCGAAGTATCTCTACCGCAGCCAGCCGCACGGCGATGCGTTCGACCTGCTGCAGTACGCGATCGGCCGCCGCGAAGGCTTCGTCGTGGTGACCGGCGACATCGGCACCGGCAAGACGACGCTGTGCCGCGCGCTGCTCGACCGGATCGACCGCACCACGTTCACCGCGCTGGTGCTGAACCCGTTTCTGACCGAGGCGGATCTCCTGAAGCGAATCCTGCAGGACTTCGGCGTCATCTCCCGCGACGAGGTGAAGAGCGGCCGCCTGGCGCAGGTCAGCAAACAGGATCTGATTGAAGCGCTGAACGAGTTCCTGCTCTCGCTGGTGCCGTTGAAGGCGCGCGCCGTGCTGATCATCGACGAGGCGCAGAACCTGCCGCTGCCGGTGCTGGAGCAGATCCGCATTCTGTCGAACCTCGAGACCGACAAGGAAAAGCTGCTGCAGATCATCCTGGTGGGGCAGCTCAACCTGCAAGCCATGCTGCGCGCGCCGCAGATGCGGCAGCTCGATCAGCGCGTGTCGATTCGCTACCAGCTCGAGCCGCTCGATCGCGAAGCGGTGGCGGCGTACGTCGTCCACCGACTGACCATTGCCGGCGGCAACGCGTCCGTCGCCTTTACGCCGAGGGCGCTGGGCAGGGTGCATCGACTCTCCGGCGGCATCCCGCGCGTCATCAACCTCATCTGCGATCGCGCGCTGGTGGCCGGCTATTCGGCCCGGAGCAACCGGATCACCCCGCAAATGGTGGCGCAGGCGGCCGAGAGCCTCGACCTGCCGGCGCCGCTCGTGGCCTCGCGGGTCGGCGCGTGGACGCGTCGCGCGCCGCTGACTGCAGCGGCGCTCGTGGTGCTCGTGTCGGCATTGGCTGCGGTGAGCGCGTCGGCTTGCGTCTACCAGCGCTACTACGCCGAGCTCGATCTCAGGCGTGATGGACGCTGGCAACGGGTGCTCGCCGGGGCTTACACTGACGCGGAGGCCGCGAGTCGCGATCCCGGCCGGTCCGGAACCGAACCGTGAGCCTGATTCTCGATGCCCTGCGCCGTAAGCCTGCCGACGAAGACGCCGAGCCGCAGCCGCGGACCTCGGGCGATCACGACAACTCCGATCGCAGCCGGCGCCAGGAGGCGGTTCTCACGAGCCTGGGGTACCCGCGCCCTCCAGCGCCCGAAGGCACACCACTTCGCCAGCTGATTCTCTACGGCCTCGCCGCCGTGGCGGTCGGCTTCGCCGCGCTCACGCTCGTCATCTTCATGCTCGCGCCATCCACACCGGCGTCGGCCCGATCGACTCGCGTCGCACGTGCGACGCCGCCGGCGACGCCTTCGTCAGCAGCAAACCCGTCGAGCGCCGCCGCGGCTTCCGGCAGGGCGGATGCGTCATCGAATCCGCTGCAGCCGATGGCGCCGCGGCTGCCTGAACCGCCACCCGCGACGCCGCCACGACCAGCGGCAGTGCCAGTTGACGCCCAACCAGTGACTCCACGCGCCGAGAGCCGCGCGGCCGTGATTGCGCCGCCGCCGACACGTTCACCTGCCGCTGCGCCGCCCGCCGAATCGCGTCCAGCCACGCGTCCCGCACCAGCGCGGCGCGCGGCAGAGGAACCCGAAGCGATCGTGCCGCCGCCGCCGGTGCAGCCGGAACCGCCGCCGGCACCTGCCGAAGATCACTTCGGGCTGGCGCTCTACTACCAGCGGATCGGCGACTTCGACGGCGCGCTGGCGCAGTACCGCGTCCTGCTCGAGCAGAACGATCTCAGCGCCGAGGTGCACAACAACCTCGGGCTCCTCTATCAGGATCGCGGCCAGCTCGACGATGCGATGAAGCAGTTTCAGCGGGCGATTGCCATCGACCCGCGCTACGTGAAGGCGCACAACAATCTCGGCGTCGCGCTGTTGCGCGGTAACCAGGCGGCGGCCGCGGCGTCGGAGTTTCGCGTCGCGCTCGCCGGCGACCCTCGTAACGTCGAATCGCTCGTGAACCTGGCGCTGGTGCAGAAGGCAGCCGGCCGCGCCGCCGACGCGCGCGAGCTACTGCGCCGGGCGCTGGCGATCGATCCGCGCAACGCCGGCTCGCACTACAACCTGGCGGTCGTGGCCGATGAAGCCGGCGACGCGACCACCGCGGTCGAGCACTACCGCGCGTTTCTCCGCTTCGGCGCCGTCGCTCATGCCGAGCTGGTCGCGCCGGTGCGCGCGCGTCTCGCCGCGCTCGGCGCCGGCTAGCCGGTTTTACGATATTCTTCGCCCATCATGGCCGAGAAGCCCTACGCCGAGATCGACGATCTCCTCCGCGAAGACCGCACTTTTCCTCCTCCACCCGAGTTCCGCGCCCGCGCCGTCGTCAGCGACGAGAAGCTGTACGAAGAGGCGGCACGCGATCCCGAGGCCTTCTGGGCGAAGTTCGCCGGCGAGCTCGAATGGTCGCGCAAGTGGGACCGCATCCTCGACTGGCAGCCGCCGAACGCGAAGTGGTTCGTCGGCGGAACCCTGAACGCCAGCGTCAACTGCCTCGATCGCCACGTCCGCGGTCCGCGTCGCAACAAGGCGGCGCTCATCTGGGAAGGCGAACCGGGCGATCGCCGCACGCTCACGTATCACGATCTCTACCGCGAGGTCTCGAAATTCGCGAACGTGATGAAGTCGCTCGGCATCAAGAAGGGCGACCGCGTCTCGATTTATCTGCCGCTCATCCCTGAGCTGGCGATTGCGATGCTCGCCTGCGCCCGCATCGGCGCCATCCACAGCGTCGTCTTCGGCGGCTTCAGCGCCGAGTCGCTGCGCGATCGCATCAACGACTCGCAATGCCGGCTGCTCGTCACCGGCGACGGCGGCTACCGGCGCGGGCAGGTGGTCGGCCTGAAAAAGATCGCCGACGAGGCGATCGCCGACACGCCGTCGATCGAGCACGTCGTCGTCGTCCAGCGCGCGGCGGCGGCGTCGATTCCGGTGACGATGAAGCCCGGGCGCGATCGCTGGTACCACGAGCTGATGAAGGACGCGCCGCTCACCTGCGATCCGGAGCCGATGGACTCGGAGGACATGCTCTACATCCTCTACACGTCGGGCACGACCGGAAAGCCGAA
>Ga0207675_100001986_pt1 | contig 20396 bp, 21 predicted proteins | sample KBSSwiS42_FD_184305 | JGI IMG/M metagenome (GOLD analysis project Ga0207675, IMG submission 184305) | Switchgrass rhizosphere microbial communities from Kellogg Biological Station, Michigan, USA - KBS Switchgrass S4-2 (SPAdes) (version 2) | ecosystem: Host-associated > Plants > Roots >...
GGCGGGCGTCAATCCGTTGCTGGCGCGCACCGGCGCCATGTGCCTGAGCGCCTTTCTGTCCGGCATCGGCGGCTCGCTGTTCGCGCAGTACTTCCTCTTTCTCGATCCCACCCACGTGATCTCGCCCGAGCTGTCGTTCCAGTTCGCGCTCCTGCCCGCACTGGGCGGCCTCGGCACGGCGATCGGGCCCGTGCTCGGCTCGTTCGTGATCACGCCGCTGTCGGAGATGCTGCGCTCCTATTTCGGCGGCGCCGGCGCCGGCCTGCATCTCGCGATCTACGGCGGCGTGCTCGTGGTGGTGATGCTCTATTTCCCCAGCGGCATTGCCGGCGCGTTGCAGCGGCTGGCGGAACGCCGGCGCAAGGGGCCGCCATGACGACGCTGCTCGAGGTTCGCAATCTCACCCGCACGTTCGGCGCCCTCAATGCGGTCGCGGGCGTGAGCTTCACGGTCCGGCAGGGCGAGCTCGTCGGCTTGATCGGCCCGAACGGGGCCGGCAAGAGCACGCTCTACAACCTGATCGCCGGCGCGATCACGCCGACCTCCGGCGGTATCGTGTTCAAGGACCGGCCGGTCGCCGGCTGGAAGCCGTATCAGGCCGCGCGCGCCGGCGTGGCGCGAACCTTTCAGATCCCCAAGCCCTATCGTCACCTGTCGGTGGTGGAGAACGTGGCGTTGAGCGCCATGCTGCACGACCGGACCGTTGCGGCGGCATGCGACAGCGCCCGGGCGATCCTGGCCGATGTCGGCCTGGCCGACCATGAGGACGCGCCGGTGGGCAACCTGACGGTGGGCCTGCTCAAGCGGCTCGAAGTGGCGCGCGCGCTGGCGCTGCGCCCGAGCCTCGTGCTGTTCGACGAGATCATGGCTGGCCTCACGCCGAGCGAGGTCAAGGGGATGACCAACCTGGTCGCCGCTCTTCCCGCGCGCGGCATCACCGTGATCTGGGTCGAGCACGTGCTCTACGCCATCATGAAGACGGCGCCGCGCATCATGGTGCTCCACCGCGGCGAGCTGATCGCCGACGACGCGCCCGAGGTGCTGGTCAAGGATCCCGCCGTGATCAAGGCCTATCTCGGCGAGGAGACGAGCTTTGCTTAGGGTGGAGAACCTCGCGGCGTTCTACGGCCCGGTGCAAATCCTGCACGACATCAACCTCGCGGTCGACACCGGGCAGATCGTCGCGCTGGTCGGCGCCAACGCGGCCGGCAAGAGCACGCTGATGTTCTCGCTCGCCGGGCTGCGCACCGCCTGCACCGGCCGTATCTCGATCGGACAGGAGCGCATCGAGGCATTGCCGGCCTACGAGCGCGTCGTGCGCGGCCTGGTGCTGGTGCCGGAACGCCGGAGGCTGTTTCCGTTCATGACCGTGCTCGAGAATCTGGAGATGGGGGCCTATTGCTCGCTCGCCCGCCGCGTGCGGAAGGAGACGATCGAGCAGGTCTATGCGCTGCTGCCGGTGCTGGCCGAGCGCCGCGGCCAGATAGCGAGATCGCTCAGCGGCGGCGAGCAGCAGATGCTCGCGATCGGGCGCGCGCTGATGGCGAAGCCGCAGGTGCTGCTGCTCGATGAGCCGACCGAGGGCCTGGCCCCGATCTATGTGAAGCTGCTGTTCGATCTCCTTCGCACGCTGCGCGACCTCGGGCACACGATCCTGATCGTGGAGCAGAACGTGCACCACGTGCTGCGCGCCGCCGACCGCGCCTACGTGCTCGAGAACGGCAGGATCGTCATGCAGGGCGCGGGCGCCGAGCTGCTCGAGGACGACCGGTTGAAGGTCGCATATTTGGGGCTGTGAAATGGTCACCGACATCCACTGTCATTTCATTCCGCACGAGCTGTTCAAGTTCGTGCAGGCGCGCAAGGAGTTCGACACCCGCGTGACGGCGATGGACGGCGAGCGCATCGACATCACGGTGCGCGGCATGCATTTCGGCCTGAACCCGACCTTCTTCGAGCCGGCGCGGCAGGTCGCGCGCATGGACGGGCTCGGCATCGATCGCACCGTGATTTCGCTCGCGACCCCGCTGGTGAACTACTATCTCGAGCCGAAGATTGCTTGCGAGGCGGCGCGGCTCTGCAACGACGGCTTTGCCGAACTCGTCGTCGCCGCACCGGAGCGATTCCTGGCCTGGGCGTTCCTGCCCATGCAGGACCCGGCGGCGGCGGCGGCGGAGCTTCGCCGCTGCGTGCGCGATCATGGCTTCATCGGCGGGCATGTGGCGACCAATGTGCGCGGGACTTATCTTCCGGACGACGCCTTCCGCCCGATCTTCGACGCGGCCAGGGAGCTCGATGTGCCGCTGTTCCTGCATCCGGTCGATCCGCCCGGGCGGGATCGCACCGCTGACTATGAGCTGACCGTGGTCGCCGGCTATCTGTTCGATTCCACCGTCAACGTGTTCCGTATGATCTGCAGCAATTTCCTCGATCGGTACCAGGGCATGAAGCTGGTCTGCGCCCATACCGGCGCGTTCAGCCTGCTGCTGCGCAACCGCATGCAGCGCGAGGTCGACACCAACGCGACGCTCTCGCATACGCTGCCGCGCAAGGTCGGTGACTACCTGCGTGACTTCTACTTCGACACGGTGTGTTTCGAACCGGACTACCTGCGCTACGCCACCGGCGTCGTTCCGGCGGAGCATCTGCTGCTCGGGAGCGATGCGCCGTTTCCGCTCGGAGAGCCCGATCCCGTCAACTTCGTCCGGCGCGCGCTGCCGACAGAACAGGCGGAGCTGGCGCTGTCCGGCAACTTTCAGCGCCTGATCGGGAGATAGACATGGACATTCGCCGGCTGCTGGTCGTCTGCGACACCATCAACAGCGAGGGCGGATTGCCGGCCATACGCCCGGTCACGCGCGTCGCCGCCTGCGCGGTGATCAGGAACCCGCTCGCCGGCGTTCCGCGCGACGACCTCGGCGAGCTCGTGCCGCTGGGCGCCGAGCTGGGCGAGCTTTTGGTTCGCAAGGCGCTGGCGGTGCTGCCGAACGCCCCGGTGAGCTACGGCAAGGCCGCCATCGTCGGGCTCGACGGCGATATCGAGCACGCCGCCGCCATCCTCCATCCGCGCATGGGAAAACCGATGCGCGAGGCGATCGGCGGCGGCAAGGCGATCATTCCCTCGAACGTCAAGGTCGCCGCCGCCGGAACCGCGATCGACGTGCCGCTATCCGACCGCGACGACGTCTGGGTGTTCGACCACATCGACACCATCACCGTGGTCGTGCCGGACGCGCCGCGGCCGGGAGAGATTGTCGTGGTCGTCGCGCTCGGCGACGGCGGCAGGCCGCGGCCGCGCATCGACAAGGAGGGCGCGCGGCAGCCCGCAAAGTGAGTTCGGCTCTCAGCTCTTGCGTGCCTGCCAGGCGAGATGGCCGAGGGCAGCGCCCTCGCAGATGAGTTCGATGCCGAGCAATACGCCGAGCACCCAGACCGCGCTGACCGGAATGCTGGCCCATAGATAGAACGCCAGCAGGATGCCGACGATGCCGCTGGCCAGGACCCAGCCCCAGTTCGGAAACGGCCGTATCGTCAGTGCAAAAATCACCTTCGAAATGCCCTCGACCATGAAGAACACGATCAGCAGAAGCGTCAGCGTGAGCAGGCCTTCGCCGGGATTGCGCAGGAAAAGTGATCCGACGAGAATGAACAGGACCACCGAAACGAGCTGAAGCCAGAAATGCGGCACGTGGCGCGCGCCGATCAGACTGATCGCCTGCAATATGCCGCTGACGATCAGGACCCATCCGAGAAAAACGACCACGGCGACGGACGAAATCGCGGGAAAGACCAGCGCCAGAATCCCGGCCAGAATCATCAGGCCACTCTGGATGAGATACCAGAGCGAATGCCGCTTGACCGTTTCGCGCATCGCCTCGCGCATCACCTGGGCGGCGGCTTCGAGTGACATGGACATGGGCGGTCTCCCTCAAATGATCGACTCAAATGCCTTAAGAGCTCGATCCTAGTCTCGGCGCGGCGCTACACCAAGCCTATCCGTCGTCGCCGCGAGCCGTCAGGGCGCGCAGCTGCTGTCTAAGGCCCTTGGTTTCCTCAAACCGGGCGGTCACGACCCGGATGACGGTGACCAGTCCGATGATCTCGCCTTGCTCCGAGTGGATCGGCGTAATCGTGAATTCGATCGAGAGCGGCGAGCCGTCGGACGTCACCGAGCGCCGTGCTGATTGCTCATTCGATCTTCATGGTCTGATCGGAGAAATCAACGGTGACGGTGATACGGCCCTCGTTGACCCGCCATTTCTGCAGCGTGAAGGTACGCAGCCCGGCCTTGTGCAGCGGGTCTTCCTTGGCGATGGCCTCCGCTTCCTCGAACGAGCTTGCGCGCAGCACGAACATCCCGGCTTCGGGGGTTTCGGAGCCGCGGGGATAGAGCGGCCCGGCGGCGAACATGATGCCGCGCTTCTCCAGCTCGATCTGGTGCGCCAGATGGTCACCGAGCCGTTTGGCGATTTCCGGCGACCGCACCGGCCGCGTGACGACCAGGTACATTTCCTTGCCGAGAAAGCTCTTGGTTGCGGGATCGACGTTGCTGGGAACATCGGCCATTGTGGTTTCCTCGTTCGTCCCTGGGTGTGTGGTTATATCGTCGGTGCGCGCGAAACAATCGGACCCGGATTGCCGGCTCTATCGTTTGGGAATTCCGGCCTTCTCCGCCAGGTCCTTCCACAGCGGAATCTCCTTTTTCACGCGCTCGGTGGCCTCTTCGGGTGTGCTGCTCTTCGGAAAGCCGCCGAGATTGCGCAATTGCTCCTGGACGCTCGGCAACGCGATGGCTGCGCGGATGTCCTGGTTCAGCCGCTCAATGATGGGTTTCGGTACGCCGTGCGTGGTGCCGACGCCGATCCACGCGATCATTTCGAAGCCCGGTGAAACCGTCTCCGCGACCGTCGGGACATCCTTCAGGGCGGGCCAGCGCTCGGACGAGGTAATCGCGAGCGCGCGGAAATTGCCGCCTTGGATATTGCCGAACACGACAGTGCCCGGCGTTACGATGGCATCCACGGTTTTGCCGAGCAGTCCCGTTACCGCGGCTGAATCGCCGCGAAACGGCACGTGCAAGACCTTGATCCCGGTCGCGGCCGCGAACAGCTCCATCCCCATGTGCTGTCCGGTCCCCACGCCCGCGGTGCCGATGGTCAACGTGCCGGGCTTTGCCTTCGCCGCGTCGACGAAATCCTTGATGGTTTTGTAGGGCGATTCCGCATGGGTGACGATGAAGAACGGAACGTTGGTCACGGACGAGATGAATGCGAAGTCGTTGATCGAGTCATAGCCGAGCGAGTTGTAGAGCGCGGGCGAAACGAGATGTGCAGTCGTCACCAGCAGGAGGGTGTAGCCGTCGGGTTCGGCGCGGGCGACCTGCTCCGCGGCGATATTGCCGCCGGCGCCGACGCGAGCGTCGAAGATGACCGGCTGACCGAGAGACTTCGACATCTCGGCGCCGAGCACCCGCGTGATCACGTCGGCGTTGCCGCCGGCGGCAAACCCCTGCACGAAGCGGATCGGCCGCGTCGGATATTGCTGCGCGAGCGCGCTCACCGCGCTGAATGCGAGGCCAACAGCGAGCGCCATCAGGCTGAGCGAACGCAAAGTGGTGCACACCGTATCAGGGGGTGGACGAGCGTCGCGACAACCGACGGCGAGTGATTGTCGCGGCGCGGTGACGTCAGCGGTAAGTGCGCGGCCTTTCGGCCATGGCCCGGTCTCGGGTCACCCCGCTTGGGCGACCAGATTCTCGAATTTGTGTTCCTTGAGATATTGATCGAGACCCCAGCGCTTCACCTGATCCATCGTTTCGTGGAATTCCTGTTCCGGGATCGGCTTGTAGACGAAACGCTCGCCGCGCCCGAATTTGCTGAAGTCCCAGGGGTGGTTCTCGAATTCCGCCGGCACCGCCATTTTCCAAAGCGGCAGATATTTCTCGATGTCGGCATCCATCGCTTTTTCGGCGCGATCGAGCGCATTGAGATAGGCACGGAGCGTTTCGGGCGCGGTGCGATCCGGGACCCACCAGAGCGTATGAAACCTGTCCTCGATGATCTTGCGCAGCCCGAGTTGTTCCGCCATCGCGATCTGCGGCGGCAACAGGCTCGCGGCCTCGACCTCGCCGTCGAGCAGCGCTTTGAGGCGTGCTCCGAAGCCCCCGGTATTGACCGTCTTGATATTCTCCAGCGGCAGATAGCGTTCGAGCCGGTAAGGAACGTTGAAGTGGCTGCCGGCGCGCAAGCCTACCGATACCGGAACATCCTTGAGGTCTTCCGGCTTTCGAATCTTCGAGTCGGGCCGCACGAAGATCGCCCAGGGTGAATCGCCGTAGGCGTCCGCGACGACCTTGCCCATCCCGGCGCTGGCATTGCAGATCGTGCCCCACACGCAGGCGCCCTGAATGACGTCGTCCTTCGACTCCGTGTAGGGCTTGTCCTGCGGGCGTTGGAAATAGTCGAACTCCTTCCAACTGGATTGCGTTCCCCGGAACGTTTTCCAATCGAATTCGACGTCGAGTCCCTCGGCGGCGAAATAGCCTTCCTTCATTGCAACGAAGTCGTTGAGCCCCATGCCTTTGGGGGCAATCTTCACGTTCCTTGCAGTCGTCATGGCGAACCTCCCGGCGGTTCAGCTTTCGCCCGTGCCGTTGGGCATGCGGGGTCATTGGTGCGGACCTTGTTCCGCAATAAGAAACATGTATCATATTCCGATACAGGAAAGCGTCAACCATGCGCGGCTCGAAATCAGGAATCGAAGGCGCGGAGGCCGCGCCGGAAGAGGCCGCCGAGCGCAGCGGCGTTCAGTCCGTTGGAATTGCTGCGACAATTCTGAAGGCGCTGGCGGCGGCTGGTGGCGTGCTCGCGCTCAAACACCTGGCGGCGGCGACCGGAATGCCGCGCGCCAAAGTTCACCGCTACCTGTCCAGCCTGCGTAATGCCGGGCTGATCACCCAGGATCCGGAAACCGGCCACTACGCGATCGGGTCCGCGGCCGTGACGATCGGCCTTGTCGGGCTCGGCCGCCTGAGCCCTATTCGCCAGCTCAACGACGCGCTACCGCGCCTGCGGGACCGCGTGAACGAGACGGTGACGGCGGCAATCTGGGGAGACACCGGCCCGACCATCATCGCGATCGAGGAAAGTGGTCACGTCGTGACCATGAACGTGCGCATCGGCTCCGTCCTGCCGCTCACGACGACCGCCATCGGCCAGGTCTTCCTGGCCTACCTGCCGGATTCGCTGACGCGGCATCTCGTTGCCGCCGAGCAGGCGTCGGCGTCGACGTCGCCGCGGGCCGGTGACGATCTCGCTCTGCAGCTTGCCCATATTCGCGAACGGCGTCTTTCGCGGGCGCGCGGCGTGCTCATCCCCGGCGTCGATGCAGTCGCAGCACCGGTGTTCGACGTGCGCGGCAAACTAATGGCGGTGATGTGCGTCGTGGGCCGAGCGAGCGGAATGCCGAGCGACTGGGGCGAACCCGTCGTGCAGGCGCTGGATCAGGCGGCGCGCAATCTCTCGCGTCAGCTCGGATTTCTGGAGACGACGATCACAACGGAACCGGTGCGCGACCAGACCAAGAAAAGAATTCAACCGCCCAATGCAACGTGAGACGCCGGGGTTCAGGCACCTGCACGCGATCGGTATCGTCGTCGCGATCTGCCAACGGCCCACGATGTGGAGGATTGCATGCAGTCCATGCGAAAGCTGCTCGATCTGCTCGGCATCGATGTTCCGGTCATCCAGGCGCCGATGGCCGGTGCCTCGTCGGCCGAGCTCGTGGCGGCGGTCGCGAATGCAGGCGGACTCGGGTCGTATGGCTGCTCGCGCCTGTCGCCTGCGCAGGTCATCGAAGAGGCGGAGCGAATCCGTGCGCTGACCAATCGCAGCTTCAATCTCGGATTTTTCTGCCACGACGCGCCCGAGGTCACGCCGGAGCAGGAGCGGGCCTGGCGATCGCGGCTTGCACCGTACTACAGCGAGCTTGGCGTTGATCCCGCGAGCGCGTCGGCGCCGAACCGCGCCCCTTTCGATGAAGAGATATGTGATGCCGTCGTCGCCGCCGGGCCAAAGGTGGCGAGTTTCCATTTTGGTCTGCCGGAGCCCCGGCTGGTGGAACGATTGAAGAAGGCGGGGTGCGTCGTCATCAGCTCCGCGACCACCGTAGCGGAAGCGCGGCGGCTGATTGATCTCGGCTGCGACGCCATCGTCGCCCAGGGCCTCGAAGCCGGCGGGCATCGCGGAATGTTCCTCGACATGGATCTCAACACGCAGGTTGGAACGTTCGCGCTCGTGCCGCAAATCGTCGATGCAGTCGACGTGCCGGTGATCGCGGCGGGTGCCATCACCGACGCCCGTGGAGCAGCGGCAGCGTTCGCGCTCGGCGCCGATGCCGTGCAGGTTGGAACCGCTTATCTGTTTTGCCCGGAAGCGAAGGTCAATCCTGTCCATCGCGAAGCGCTGAAGGCGGCGCGCGACGACGGCACCGCGCTCACGAACGTGTTTACCGGCCGGGCCGCACGCAGCCTGGTCAATCGTCTGGTGCGGGAGGTCGGCCCGATCAGCGACGTGGCGCCCCAATTCCCGGCGGCCGCGGGAGCGGTGCAGGCGCTGAGCAATGAAGGGTCTCGCCGCGGCTTGCCGGACTTCACCCCGTTATGGGCGGGACAGGCCGCGTCCCTGGGACGCCCGACCAGCGCGTCGGAGTTGACGCGCAACCTCTCGCAGGAGGCATTCGCATTGCTCCGCTCGCTGGCGGAACAGGCACCGGGCGTGCGGCCCGGGCCATAGGCGCTTTCGACATCCGAAGGCGCGGTCACATTGAAGGTTCACAACGAAAAGGAGGACACCATGGCCAAACAGCGGATCAGCTACGTCCCGCTCGAAAAGATGGATGCGGAGATGCGCAAGGAGATGGAACGATGCCAGCGTGAGGGCACGCCCCGGCCGGAAAGCTCCGCCGTGCGTGCCCACGTGCCGGCCGCATTCTGGTTCTTCGCCAATTCCTGGCACAATCTCTTCCGCAACGGCGTACTCGATCATGCCATCAAGGAGTTGTGCCGGCTCTACGTGTCGCGCTCGGTGCAATGCGAGTATTGCGGCAATCAGCGTTCGGTGAAGGCCACGACGAGCGGTGCGCTGATCGAGGACCACGTCATGGATCTGCTGAACTTCGAGAAGTCCACGACGTACAACGAGCGCCAGAAGGCGGCGCTTGCGTATGCTGAGGCGATCACCTGGCATCTCACCACCGACGATGCGTTCTGGGACCGCATGCACAAGCAGTTCAGCGAGCCGGAGCTGGTCGAGCTCGGCTGCATGATCGGCCTCACGCTCGGGCAGCAGAGCTGGCTGCGGCTCCTCAATATCGAGCATCACGAGGTCATGGCGGGAACGTCAGCGTCGATGGCGCCCGGATACGAGGATTCCCAAAAGCTCAAGCAGACCAAATCGGCCGCCGATTACTGGGCTCACTCGAAAACCGGCGAAGGCTCGGACAAGGGCGTTGACGCCGCCAGCACTGCGGGACGGTGATCGCGCCGGGCGTGGTGCCGGGCCGGTCGTGTTGGCGCCGATCCCTGTTCTTCGTTCGCGCCGGCTGGTTTCAGCCGGCGCGCGACGCGCGGCCCCACTCCGCATAGGAGGGGCGCGCAGCCGCCACCGGGGCAGGGCGATCATCGCCGCCGGGCGCGGCTGCGTCGGTGCGAAACTGCGCGAGCGCCTGATCGCTGGTGATGATCTTGGCACGGTGATACTGCCGCATGTAGTTCAACGCATAGTCATGGGCGTCCCGGTGCGGTGAGGAGACCGCATCGGAGATCACCGAGATATCGTAGTTCAAGTAGAATGCGTCGATCACGGTGTGCTGGACGCAGGCTTCGGTCCAGGCGCCCGTGAAGAAAAGCCGCTTGACGTCGAGTTCGCGCAGTACGGCGTCGAGCCGCGTCGAATTGAACGCGCTGTAGTGCTTTTTCTGGATTTGAAAGTCGCCCGGCTTGGGATCGAGCTCGTCGACGATCTCGGCGTCGGGGGTGCCGATGATGCAGTGCGGGCCGAAGATCTTGAAGTGCTTGTCGATTGGCACTTCCTCCGGCAGAAAGTTGTCCTTGATGAAGACGATGGTGACGCCGCGTTCGCGGCCGGCGTCGATCACGCGCCGCACGGTGGCGAACAAGCGCTTGGCGTCGAGCGGATCCGGCAAGGTCGGGTTGCTCTTGAAGAAACCTTTGAGCAGGTCGATGACGACGATCGCGCTCCGCGGGCTCATGGAAGACCTCCGCAACGAATGATGCCGCGAGGATCGTATCTCCCGACCTCTCATGCGGCAACACTTCCGCGCCCGTTGCACGTACAACGAGTACGAATCTCGCACTGCAGTCTGGATAACAGGTTCGCGCTCTCCCGGACGCCCTGTTGCAAGGCCGTGCCGCCTACGGGCGATGCGAATGAAGCCCACACTCTTTCTTGCTTTCCTCTTCCCACCACCAGCGTCCGGCGCGCTCCGGTTCGTCGGGGGCGATCGCCCGCGTGCAGGGTGCGCAACCGATGGACGCGAAGCCCTGTGCGTGAAGCGAGTTGACCGGGAGATCGTTGCTGGACACGAAGGCCAGCAGCTCCTCGCGCGTCCAGTCGAACAGCGGGTTGAGCTTGATCAAACCGCGCTCGGCTTCGGCGGTGACCAGTGCCATGTCCTGACGGTGCGCCGACTGCTCGGCGCGCAGCCCCGCGATCCAGCCGCGCGCGCCGGCAAGCGCACGCTCGAGCGGTTCGACCTTGCGCACGGTGCAACAGGCGAGACGGGCCGCGCGTGAGTCGTAGAAGCCATTGATCCCGTGGCGCTCGACCAGCGTCTCGAGGTCGCCATGGCGCGGATGGAGGGCACGAATGCGCACGCCATAGCGGCGTTCCGTCTGCGCCCACAGCGCGTAGGTCTCGGGGAACAGCCGGCCGGTGTCGAGCGTCACCACCGCGATGTCGTCGGTCCGCTCCGACAGCAGGTGCAGGATCACCTGGTCTTCCAGGCCGAAGCTGGTGGTGAAGACGATCTTGCCGGCAACCTCCCGGCGCAGGTGGGCAATCCGCTCGGCCGGGGACAGCGAAGCGAACACCTGCGCCAGCGCGGAGGCTTTCGCTCGCAGTTCGTCGGAGTTGACGCCCGTACGCGAGGCGCGCGCTGTGGACGCGACCTTGCCCGGGCGGGGGCCTGACGTCGTGTCCAGCGCGGCGGCCTGCGCCGTGAGAATGAGGCCCCCGCCCGCGATGCGTCCTTCGAACTCCAGCACGATGCGCCCGGTATTGGGATCGGCGGTGTAGGGATCGATCGCGATCGGCCGCGACAGCGCGAGCTCGATTTCCCCGACATGGTTCTGGGCGATGACTTCGGCGCCATCCGAAGCCAGCAGCCCGGGATCCACGGCATCCTCGATGGCGGCGACCACGGCGGTCGATTCGGCGGTCCCGATGCGCACGGTGATATGGCCGCCGACGGCGAGCGGACGCTGGTGTAACCAGAACACCCGCGCGCGCAGCCGCCGGGCGGACGCGGCCGGGCTCGTCGACGCGCAGACGACGTCGCCGCGCTCGACGAAGATGTCGCGATCGAGCGTGATGCCGACGGATTGCCCGGCGATCGCCACGCGCGGCGTCTGCGAGGTCTCACGCTCCGGCCATGCCTCGATCGACTTGATGCATGCCGGCTTGCCGGCCGGCATGATGAGGACATCGTCACCCACCCGAATGCGGCCACTCGCCACCCGACCGGCAATGATGCGGCGATCGTCGAACTTGTAGACGGCTTGCACCGGCAGGCGCGTCGCCAGGTCGTGTGGCGGGCGTGCCGGCACGAACGCATCGAGCGCGGCCAAAACCGTCGGCCCTCGATACCACGCGGTCGACGACGTGTGCCGCGCCACGCCATCGCCGTTGCGGGCGGAAATCGGGATAATGGCGCTCGGCGTCAGGCCCAGTCCCGCCAGATGAGCGGCGATTTCAGTTTCGATCTCCCTGAACTTGCCGGCATCGAAGGCCACGCGATCCATCTTGTTGATGACGACCATCACCTGGCGCACGCCGAGGAGGTGCAGGAGATAGCCGTGGCGACGGGTCTGGTCGCGCACGCCCTCGGTCGCGTCGACGATCAGCACGGCGGCATCGGCTTGCGCCGCTCCCGTGATCATGTTGCGGAGGAACTCGGCATGTCCGGGCGCGTCGATCAGGACGATATCGCGCGCCGGGGTGCGCAGCCGGATCTGACTGGTGTCGATGGTGATGCCCTGATCGCGCTCGGTCTGCAGGGCGTCGAGCAGGAACGACCACTCGAACGGCATGCCGCGGCGCGCGCTCACGGCCTTGAGCGCGTCGAGCTTGCCGTCCGGAAGGCCTTCCACTTCGTGCAGCAGGCGGCCGATCAGGGTCGATTTGCCGTGATCGACATGGCCGACGATGACGATGCGCACCAGGGCGCGCGCGCCAGCGGGCGAGACCGGGTGGAGCTGACGGGATATCTGGACGTTCATGGCAACTTCTTCTTCTTGGCCTTGGGAGGACTCAGAGCGCACCACGCTCACAGGTAGCCGGCCTTGCGCAGGCGTTCGAACGCATCCTCGGATTCGTGATCCATGGCGCGGCCGGCACGTTCGGGAATCCTGGTTGCCGCCAGCTCGGCGATGATCTCATCGATGGTGCCGGCGTTCGATTCGACCGGAAAGGTGATGTCGGCATCACCGAGCGAGCGGTAGCGCTTGCCGTCGCGCGCCAGGTAAAGGGGGATGATGGGGATGCCTTCGCGCTTGGTATAGGCCCAGATGTCGCTTTCGGTCCAATGCAGGATCGGATGCACACGCAGATGCGCGCCCGGCGGCGGCGAAGCGTTGAAGTGGTTCCAGAACTCGGGCGGCTGGTCGTGCACATCCCACAGGCCTTCGGCGCCGCGCGGAGAGAACACGCGCTCCTTGGCGCGGGTGGCTTCCTCATCGCGCCTGATGCCGGCGACCAATCCGTCGAAGCCGTGCTTGGCGAGCGCGAGCTTGAGACCTTCGGTCTTGCGGGCGGCCGAGCGCGCGGCGGGCGGCAGGGTCGGATCGATGGCGTCGATCGGAGGACACGGCTCGACCAGGAGATCGAGTTGCCACTCCTTGGCATAACGGTCGCGAAACGCGTACATCTCAGGAAATTTCTTGCCGGTGTCGACGTGCATGGCGGGGCAGGGCACGCGGCCGAAAAAGGCCTTGCGCGCGAGCCAGATCATGACGTTCGAGTCCTTTCCGAGCGACCACAGGATGGCGATGCGCTTGAGGCGCGCAAACGCTTCGCGAAGGATGAAGATGCTCTGCGATTCCAACTCGTCCAGGCGGTCCAACTGTGTCGCTTCGACCGGACCGGCCGCCGACTGCTGGCCGGAGGCAATAGCGGTCTCTTTTTTGATATCGACCCTCATTTTTCTTCCACGCTTACACTCACAATTGGTAGAATATTTTTCTATTTGCCGGCGCGTTCGCCTTTGTATATGGCAAATAATTCTCGTCAACCCGAAAGTTCCTCCAATGAATTTTGCAGCAATTTTTACGTCTCCTGCGCCGCCTGCTCGCAAAAGTCCATCCGCGCGTGCGGCAAAGAATCCATCGACCCGATGGCCGCGTTTGCGCGTTAACTCATGGCACGTCCGGAACGGAGCGATCGGGGTTGAGGAAGGACGTGCCCCTGGAACTGGCTTTGCCGCCGTCATTCGGAATTTGAGTACATCCATGAACGGGAACGTTGCGGCTTCGACGCGGGCAGATTGCGGGCGCGCGCAGGCGCGGACCGTCTCCGAGGAAACGCGGCAGGCGAGGTGGAACGGCAAAGCCGGCACCACGATCGGAATGCCAGACAGCAACACGCTTTGGCCGGGGGATGCCGGCCGCCCGGGGTCATTCATGACACGCTTCGTTGCAAGTTTCGTGCTCACGGCTGTGTTGACGGGAGCCGCACATGCCGCCGACATCACGCTCCTCAATGTCTCCTATGATCCGACGCGGGAGCTTTACGCCGACATCAACAAGGCGTTCGCTCCGAGATACAAGGCCGAGACCGGCAAGACCATCGACCTCAAGCAGTCGCATGGCGGTTCGGGCCGGCAGGCGCGCTCCGTGATCGACGGGCTTCAGGCTGATGTGGTCACGCTTGCGCTCGCCTACGATATCGACGAGATCGCCGACCGCGGGCTCATCGCGGCGGATTGGCAGAAGAAGCTGCCGCAGAACGCGTCCCCCTATACCTCGACCATCGTTTTTCTGGTCCGCAAGGGCAACCCGAAGGGCATCAAGGATTGGGATGATCTGGCCAAGCCCAATGTGAAGGTGATTACGCCCAACCCCAAGACGTCAGGTGGTGCGCGCTGGAATTATCTCGCTGCCTGGGGCTATGCGCTCAAGAAATACGGCGGCGAAGACAAGGCGCGCAATTTCGTTCAAAGCCTCTTCAAGAACGTGCCGGTGCTGGATACCGGCGCGCGCGGGTCGACCGTGACCTTCGTCGAGCGCAATGTCGGGGATGTCCTGATCGCCTGGGAGAACGAGGCGTTTCTTTCGATCAACGAGTTCGGCAAGGACAAGTTCGAGGTCGTGATCCCCTCGTTGTCCATCCTGGCAGAGCCGCCGGTCGCGATGGTCGACAAGGTAGTGGACAAGAAGGGGACCCGCGCACCGGCGGAAGCCTATCTCAAGTTCCTCTACACGCCGGAAGGACAGGAGATCGCTGCCAAGCACTTCTATCGCCCGCGCGATGAGGTCGTTGCGACGAAATATGAACGCAGCTTCCCGAAGGTCGACCTTTTCACCATCGACGACGTGTTTGGTGGCTGGCGGAAAGCGCAGACCACGCACTTCAAGGATGGCGGTATATTTGACTCCATCTACGCGCAGTGACGCGCGGCGTGTAGGATACGGCTCGAGCGACTGCGCACGGACATGAGGGGAAAGCGGTGAGCGGGGCTACGATCGCTCGGTATCGGCGGGTGATTCCGGGATTCGGGATCACCCTTGGAATGACCTTGCTGTGGCTCTCGCTGATCGTTCTGATCCCGCTCGCGGCGCTGTTTCTCAAGACCACCGAACTGTCGCTCGATCAGTTCCTGCGCATCGTGACCGGCCCGCGGGTCGCGCATGCGTTGCAACTGTCGTTCGGGTTGTCCCTGGCGGCGGCCGCGGTCAACCTCCTGTTCGGATCGGCCGTGGTCTGGGCGCTGGTGCGCTACGAGTTTCCGGGCCGGAGAGTGTTCGACGCCATCGTCGACATCCCATTCGCGCTGCCGACCGCCGTTGCCGGGATCGCACTGACCAACCTTTATGCGGAGAACGGCTGGCTCGGCCGGCTGCTCGCTCCGCTCGGCATCCAGGTCGCGTTCACGCCGCTCGGCATCTTCGTCGCGCTGGTCTTCGTCGGCCTTCCGTTCGTGGTGCGAACCGTGCAGCCGGTACTGGAAGACCTGGAGGCCGAGCTGGAGGAGGCGGCCGCAACGTTGGGCGCCTCGCGCCTGACCACGATTCGGCGCGTTATCTTCCCCGCCATCCTGCCGGCGCTACTCACGGGATTCGCGCTCGCGTTCGCCCGCGCGGTAGGCGAGTACGGATCGGTCATTTTCATCGCGGGTAACCTGCCGAACGTATCGGAGATCGCGCCGCTCCTCATCGTCATCCGCCTGGAGGAATTCCGTTACGCCGACGCCACCGCCATTGCCGCGGTGATGCTCGTCGCATCGTTTCTCATTCTGCTCGCGATCAACCTGCTGCAGCGCTGGTCCGAACGGCGCACCAGGGGCTATTGATGAGCGACCAGCCGCTTACGCTTCCCGGCTATCCGTCGCGGACCGGCTATCCGCCGGGGATGAGAGCGTTTAGAACACCCTCGATGGTCTTGCGACAGGTCAAGCCGGCCTCCGATGCGCGCGCCGATCCAACGCCCATGCGTTGGGCCATCATCGGCATCACGATTGCATTTTTGACGCTATTCGTGGTCATCCCGCTCATCAACGTCTTCGCGCAGGCGTTCTCGAAAGGGCTCGAGGCCTATGTCGCCGCCATCGGCAACGCCGATGCGCTTGCCGCCATCAAGCTGACGTTGATCGTGGCCGCCATCTCGGTCGGGCTCAATCTCGTGTTCGGCATCGTCGCCGCCTGGGCCATCACCAAATACGAGTTTGCCGGCAAGAGTCTGCTGATCACGGTGATGGACCTCCCGTTCTCCGTCTCTCCGGTGATCGCCGGATTGGTGTTCGTTCTCTTGTTCGGGGCCCAAGGCTATCTCGGGCCCTGGCTGCAGGCGCACGACATCACCGTCATATTCGCGCTTCCCGGCATCGTGCTGGCGACCGTCTTTGTCACCTTTCCGTTCGTTGCCCGCGAGCTGATCCCGCTCATGCGCGAGCAAGGCACGCTGGAGGAGGAGGCCGCGCTCTCGCTCGGCGCCTCGGGCCTGCGCACCTTCTTCAAGGTGACCTTGCCGAACGTGAAATGGGCGCTGCTCTATGGTGTCTTGCTGTGCAACGCGCGCGCCATGGGCGAGTTCGGCGCGGTGTCGGTGGTGTCGGGCCATGTACGCGGCGAGACCAACACCATGCCGCTGCACGTCGAGATTCTCTACAACGAGTACCAGTTCATGGCCGCGTTCGCGGTGGCGTCGCTGCTGGCGCTGCTGGCGCTGGTGACGCTCGTCGCCAAGGTGATGCTGGAAGGCCGCGCGGCAAAGGAGTGAATGGATGAAGATCGCTTTGCACGAGGTGACCAGGCGCTTTGGAGCCTTTACCGCCCTCGACAACGTCAATCTCGACATTCACTCGGGCGAGCTGGTCGCGCTGCTCGGTCCATCTGGATCGGGCAAGACCACGTTGCTGCGTATCATCGCCGGACTGGACTGGCCCGATCAGGGCGAGGTCCATTTCGACGGCGAGGACGCGCTGTCGCGCAGTGTCGGCGAGCGCAATGTCGGTTTCGTGTTCCAGAACTACGCGCTTTTCCGTCACATGACGGTGTTCGAGAATGTTGCGTTCGGATTGCGTGCGCGCCCGCGCCGTCTGCGTCCGACCGAGGCCGCGATTCGCGCGCGGGTAAATCAGCTGCTCGAGCTGGTGCAACTCGGCCCGCTCGGGCAGCGGTTGCCGAACCAGCTGTCCGGCGGCCAGCGCCAGCGCATCGCGCTCGCGCGCGCGCTCGCCATCGAGCCCCGCATTCTGTTGCTCGACGAGCCGTTCGGCGCGCTCGACGCCAAGGTGCGCAAGGAGTTGCGGCGCTGGCTTCGTCAGCTGCACGAGGAGATCCACGTTACCTCGGTGTTCGTGACGCACGATCAGGAGGAGGCGTTGGAGCTCGCCGACAGAGTCGTCGTGCTCGCCAAGGGACGCGTCCAGCAGATTGGCACGCCCGAAGAGGTGTACGAACAGCCCCAGAGCGCGTTCGTGCATCATTTCATCGGCGAGTCCTTGAGCGTCCCGGTCACCATCAACGCCGGCGGCGTCCACTTCGCCGGCCGCAGGCTCGACCTCGATCCGCACGGATTGTCCGATGGCGAGGCCAGCCTCTTCATCCGGCCCTACGAGGTCACGGTCGTGCCGGAATCGGGCGGCGCCATGCTCGACGGCGTCGTCAAGCGCGTCCACGGCTTTGGGCCGGCGCGGCGCCTGGAAATCGCGCTGCGAGAGGGCGACCGCGAGCACTTCATCGAGGTCAGTGCGCCTCGTCACGAAGCGATTGGCATCGGCCAGCATGTCGGATTGCGGCCGCGCGCCTATCGGCTGTTCGCGTCCACCGCGGATCGGACCCAAGGCGCGTAGCGGTACCGCCCGTTGACGCGACGGCGGGCCGTCATTCGTCGAGGAGGTCCGCGATCGGCACGGCCTCGACCTCATGGCCATGCTGGTCCACCACGGAGACCATCCACCCGTTCCACCTGCGGCCCGGCATGACCTTGCCGTGCTTGAGGTCGCGCGCCAGCACCATCGCCTCCTCGCGCGCCGCGGCCGTGCCGGGAAGGTCCATACCTTCCGGGTTGTTCACGGTTTCCTTGCCGTCGGTGAGATGAAAAAAGTAACGCGGCATGGTGCACTCGCTCCGTTTCGGAAGACGCGGATGGGAATCCAACGCTTGCGGTCCGGCTTATAGCACGCTCGCCGAGGCTGGCACGCTCGTTGTGGCGCTGCCGGTGCGGAGCTTGCCGTACCGCGCGCCTGCGGCCGACTTCGTCGCTGCCGTCGAAATTGCGTGTCCGCGCCAAGGCGGCGGAGCCGGGCGCGGCGCGTGCCGGCGGCCTTGAACTTTCCCAGGCGCCGGTCCATTTGAATCGCGTGGGCCATTGTCACGTCGGCATGGCCGTCGTGAGGCAGGTTCGATGGCAGGGGCTGATCCCAGAAACTGGATGTGGGCGGAAGCCTGCGCAATGATCGAGCGGGCGGAGCAAATGCACCGCCAGTTCTTCCAACCCGGTTCCGCGGCCGCTCCCGCGGCGAGTTGGGAGCCTCCGATCGACGTCTTCGAAAGCGAGCACGACCTGCTGATCGTCGTCGCGCTTCCGGGCGTGGATACGCAGGATATCGAGATCTCGTCCGAGGGGGCCGTATTGCGCGTCGCGGGCGTGCGGCGTCTGCCGGCGGCCGTGCGGGGCACGGACATCGTCCGTCTGGAGATCCCGCAAGGACGTTTCGAGCGTCGCATCAGACTGCCCGCGGCCCGCTGGGAGCTCAGCCGGTCGTCACTCGTGAACGGCTGTCTCCTGCTCAACTTGACGAAACAGGCGTGACCCCCATGGCAGAGCAGGCAGAATTACCGAAGGCCGGGCAGGGCGAGCAGCATCCGCCGATTCCCGCGGATGCCATGATCGTGCTGCCGGTCCGGCAGACCGTGCTGTTTCCCGGGATCGTGCTGCCATTGGCTATCGGGCGAAAGTCTTCCATCGCGGCTGCCCAGGAGGCGGTCCGCACCGAGCGCACGCTCGGGGTCGTCCTGCAGAAGGACCCGGCGGTCGAGGAACCGACTGCCGATCAGTTGCATTCCGTGGGCACCGCCGCGCAGGTGCTGCGCTATGTCACCGCCCCTGACGGCACCCATCATGTGATCGCGCAGGGCGTGCGCCGATTCCGCGTCATCGAGTACCTCGACGGATTTCCGTTTCTGGTCGCGCGCATCGAGGAAATCGGCATCACCGAGGTCATGACGCCCGACATCGAGGCGCGCGTGCGCCTGGTGAAGGGGCGCGCCCAGGACGTCATGCAGCTGTTGCCGAACGTGCCGAGCGAGGTAGCGGCCACGATCGAGCACCTGGATTCCCCGTCCGCGCTCGCCGATTTCATCGCCGGCATCCTCGACGCCAAGCCGGCGGAAAAACAGGACGTGCTGGAGACGATCGACATCAAGGAGCGTCTGGACAAGGTGCTGGCGCTGCTTGCGCAACGGTTCGAAGTGCTGAAGATCTCGAAAGAGATCGGCGATCAGACCCAGCAGTCGCTGTCGTCTCAGCAGCGCGAGCATATCCTGCGCGAGCAGTTGCGCCACATTCAGAAGGAGCTGGGTGAGGGCGACGAGAAGTCGACCGAGGTCGCCGAGCTGCGCGAGGCGATCGAGAAGGCCGGGATGCCGCAGGAGGCCGGGGATCAGGCCAAGAAGGAGCTCAAGCGGCTCGAGCGGATGCCCGATGCCTCGCCCGAGTTCGGGATGATCCGCAGCTACCTGGATTGGCTGATCGGCTTGCCGTGGTCGAAGTCCGATTCCGACGCTATCGACATCGCGGAAGCGCGCCGCATTTTGGATGAGGACCACTACGGCCTGGCCAAGATCAAGCGCCGCATCCTCGAATATCTCGCGGTGCGCAAGCTCAATCCGAACGGCCGCAGCCCGATCCTGTGCTTCGTCGGTCCGCCTGGCGTGGGCAAGACCTCGCTTGGGCAAAGCATCGCCAAGGCGACCGGGCGGAAGTTCGTGCGGCTGAGTCTCGGCGGCGTGCACGACGAAGCCGAGATCAGGGGCCACCGGCGCACCTATATCGGCGCGCTGCCGGGCAACATCATCCAGTCGATCCGCAAGGCCGGGACGCACAATCCGGTCATGATGCTCGACGAAGTGGACAAGCTCGGACAGGGCTTCCACGGCGATCCGTCGTCGGCGCTGCTCGAAGTGCTCGATCCCGAGCAGAACTCGACGTTCCGCGACAACTACCTCGGCGTGGCCTTCGACCTCTCCAAGGTGATGTTCATCGCAACCGCGAACGTGCTGGACACCATTCCGGGTCCGGTGCGCGACCGCATGGAAGTGATCGAGCTTCCCGGCTACACCGAGGACGAGAAGCTCGAAATCGCCAAGCGCTATCTGCTCAGGCGTCAGCTCGAGCAGACCGGTCTTACGCCCGATCAATGCGAGATCACCGAGGACGCGA
>Ga0207675_100001988_pt1 | contig 20380 bp, 17 predicted proteins | sample KBSSwiS42_FD_184305 | JGI IMG/M metagenome (GOLD analysis project Ga0207675, IMG submission 184305) | Switchgrass rhizosphere microbial communities from Kellogg Biological Station, Michigan, USA - KBS Switchgrass S4-2 (SPAdes) (version 2) | ecosystem: Host-associated > Plants > Roots >...
ATGTGGTGAATGCGCGAACGCTTCGTGCTCGAGCCGGGTCGAGCCCGTGAGCGCGTCGACAAGGTTCTAGCCCGCCTGCTCGCTCCGCGTTCGCGCGCTACCGTGCAACGCTGGATTCGCGAAGGGCGGGTCACCATCGATGGGGCTGTCTGCCGCGCACGCGACTCCGTGGCAGGCGGAGCAGTGCTCGAGCTGGAGGCTGGGCCGGACCTCACCTCGGAGGCAGAGCCCGACGCCTCGGTGCCATTTGCCGTGGTGTTCGAAGACGCGCACCTGATCGTGGTGGACAAGCCCGCAGGGGTGGTGGTGCACCCTGCGCGCGGCCACCGCTCGGGCACGCTCGTGAGCGGCCTGCTCGCGCGGCCCGGGTTTGCCGTCGCACCTCGCGACGAGCGCGATCCCACCGGCCACCTGCGCCCCGGCATCGTGCATCGCATCGACAAGAACACGAGCGGGCTGCTCATGGTGGCCAAAGATGCGCTCACGCGCGAAGGTCTCAAGCGCCAGCTCGCCGCACACAGTGTGACGCGCGTGTACCAGGCGCTCACGCATGGCGCGCCCCGTGCGGGGCGCATCGACACGTTCTACGGCCGCGATCCGCGCTCGCGCTTGCGCTTCACCTCGCGTCTGACGGGTGGCAAGCGCGCCATCACCAACGTCCGGCCGATCGAGGTGTTTCGGGGCGCGGCGGCGCTGGTCGAATGCCGGCTGGAGACAGGCCGCACGCATCAGATCCGCGTGCACCTGGCGGAACAAGCAGGCACACCGCTGCTCGCCGATGTGCTGTACCGGGGCAGCGCGCCCGCCGCCGCAGCCAGCAGAGTGCGCGCGGATGCCACAGAGACGGAGCTCGGCCTGGCCCGCATCGCGAGCGATCTGGGGCGCCAGGCGTTGCACGCGCGGGTGCTCGGCTTCGAGCACCCCGTGACCGGAAAGGCACTGCATTTCGAGAGCGAGCCCCCCGCGGACTTTTCGGCCGCACTCGGCGCGCTGCGGCGTTGGGCTGCTGCCCCGGCGGGCAGCCGGCGCTGATGAACAGTTGTGCGCCAGGGAGGCTGCCCCTATGCTCTCAATCCCGAGGCAAGGCCTCGCGGTATCCGAGCAGCCGATGTCGTCACCCACCTCCTCTCCGAGTGCCACCAAGGGCGCTCCACCCTCGACTTTTACTCAACGCCTGAATCGGGGCGCGAGCAGGGACCGTCAAATCCACCATCTCGGCGGCTACGCCTTTGGGCCGCTGCTCCGGATCGAGCGCTTTGCCATGGGCAACGGTCTGTCGATCCTGATGGTGGAAGATCACGCGGCGCCCACGGTCGCGTACCACACCTGGTTTCGCGTCGGCTCGCGGCACGAGTCTCCGGGCAAAACGGGTATCGCTCACCTCTTCGAGCATCTGATGTTCAACGAGACGGAGCACCTCGCCGCCGGTGAGTTCGATCGCGAGCTCGAGGAGCTCGGCGCCGAGAGCAATGCCTCGACCTGGCTCGACTGGACGCACTACGAGATCGCGGTGCCCTCCTCCGCGTTCGCGCGCGTCGCCGAGCTCGAGTCCGAGCGGATGCAGCACCTGGTGTTACGGGGCCCGCAGGTGGAGAGCGAGAAAGAGGTGGTCGCCAACGAGCGCCGGTACCGCGTCGAAGATGACGTGGAGGGTTCGGTGGGTGAGAAGCTCTGGGCCACTGCGTTCGAGCGCCACCCGTACCGCTGGCCCACCATCGGGTGGATGCAGGACATCGAGGGCTTTACGGTAGAGGACTGCGAGAAGTTTTATCGCACCTACTACGCGCCGAACAACGCCACGCTGGTGATCGTCGGGGATTTCGACCCGGAGCGCGTGCTCGGCAAGCTCCAGGAAATGTACGGAGGCTACCGCTCGGCTACCATCCCGGACCCCCCGCTCGAGGCAGAGCCGGAGCAAACGGCGGAGCGGAGGCTCGACTTGATCAAGTTGACTCCCACCTGGAAGCTCAACCTGGGGTACCGCAGTCCAGCCCTGGGCCACCCCGATCACCTGCCGCTCAGCGTGCTCAGCGAAGTGTTGTTCGGGGGTCGCTCCTCGCGCTTGGTCAAGGCATTGGTGCGAGATCGGGAGATGGCGGGGGACGTCCGCGGCTCGCTCTCGCCGCTGCGCGATCCGGGCTTGTTCGAGATCTTCGTCAGCGCCCGCGAGGGCTTCAGCGCCGATCAGTTGCTCGCGGCCATAGACGAAGAGCTCGCACGAGTGCTGACCGAACCGATCAGCAGTGACGAGCTCGAGCGGGCCAAAGCGCGGATCGAGCTAGGCCTGCTGCAGGGGCTGATGACCAACGAGGGCAAGGCCTCCACGATCGGCTTTTACGAGGTCGTGCTGGGCAACCCCGCCGCCGGGTTCGATCGTCTGCTCGGCTTGAGCGAGATTCGCCCGCAGCAGCTGCAGGAGCTCTCGGCTCGCTATCTGAGCCGGAAATCGCGCACCGTGATCCGGGTCGAGCCGCAGACAGCTCCGGCGGTTGCCGCTGGAGAAGCCGAATGAGCGCCGTGGGTCCGGCGGTCCTCCTGGAACGAGACGCCGCAATACCACTGATTCACGCCGGCATCTCCACTCGCTCCGGCGCCGATGAAGACCCGCAGGGTCTGGAGGGCCTCACGCGCATCGCCGGTCGTCTGATGCGGCGTACGGCGGGCGGAAAGAGCCCGGATGAGGTGGACGCGCGCGTCGATCGCATGGGTGCCTCGCTCGGGCTCGATGCCGGGCACGGCGGCGTCGCCCTGAGCGGCGTGGTGCTCGAGCGATCGTTCACGGACTTCATGGCGCTGCTCGAAGAGACCCTGACGGCGCCCGGCCTGGCAGAGGACGAGCTCGAGCGACTCAAGCGCGAGACCAGCGCCGAGCTGATGGAGATTCTGGATAGCGACCAGCAGCTAGCGCAGCGCTGGTTCTTGCGCAGCGTGTTCGCCGGGCACCCCTACGGCCGCAGCGTCATCGGCAGCGAACGCAGCCTCGCGGCCATCGGGGTCGCGGACGTGCGGCGCTGTCTGGAGCGCGAGTTTCGGCGCGACAGCGTGCTATTCGGCTTCGCAGGCGCGGTCGAGGCGGAGCGCGCGCAGCAGGCGGCGCACTCGATCTGGGAGCGCTTGCCGAGCGGCGGAGGCGCGCCTCCAGCGCCGCCCGAACCGGTCTCCGAAGGCGGCCGGCGGCTCGTGTTCGTAGACAAGCCCGAACGCACGCAGACCCAGATCCTGATCGGCGGCATCGGCAGCCACCCCAGCGATCCGGATCACTTCGCGCTGCTCTTGGCGAATACCGTCTTCGGCGGCACCTTCACCGCGCGGCTCACACAAGAAGTAAGATCCAAGCGCGGCTGGTCGTACGGGGCCTACTCGTCGCTGGGTTATGATCGACGCCGGCAGGCTTTCAGCATGTGGACGTTTCCCAAGGCGGAAGACGCCGCGCCCTGTCTGGCGCTCGAGTTCGAGCTGCTCGAACAGTGGTGGAGCGCCGGCATCTCCGAGGCAGAGTTCCTCTGGGCGCAGCGTTACTTGATCCAATCGCAGGCTTTCGCGCGGGACACCGCGACCAAGCGCATCGGGCTACGCTTGGATGAGATGCTGAACGACTTGCCGGAGGGTTGGCACGATCAGTTCTCCGAGCGCATCGCGGCCATCACGCTCGAGCAGGCCAATGCCGCGGTCCGGAACCGAATCTCGCTGGAACACTTGACGGTGGTGGTGCTGGGCACTCACGCCGCGATCGGGGACGACGTGCGGCGCGCCATACCGCGGCTCGGTGACGAGCGAGTGGTGCCCTTCGATACCGAATGAGGGGCTCCCGGGTCGGCTGCTCCGAGGCAGCTGCTCAGGCAGGTTCTCCTGGGCAGGTGCTGTCGTCGCTTGCCCTGAGATCAGCCGTCCTGCGATGAGCTGAAACCGAGCACCATCACGACGGCCTCGGCAAGGGAACGCGCCTCGTGCTGAAGCTCACTCTCTGCCTGGCTCGCATCGCTGCCGGCGGACAGCGCGCGACGCAGGTCCACGTAGACCTTGAGCTTGGGTTCGGTGCCGCTCGGTCGGACCAGAATGCGGCCGCGGTCGCCGAGCGCCAGCTCGACCAAGCTGGTGTTCTCGAGCCAGCGTGGCCGCTGCTCCCCCCCGGTGCGAAAATCGTTCACGCCTGTTACCTCGGTGTCGAGCACGTGGCGGGGCGGATGACTCGAGAGGCGATCCATTGCCTGCTGGATCTCGCGAGCCCCTTGTAAGCCCTTGCGCGTGACACTGCGCTGGACGCTGACCCAGAGCCCATGCTGCAGGTACAGCCGTGCCAGCCGGGCCCGCAGCGAGCTATTGCGCGCCTTCTCGAACGCGCAGAGCTCGCTCAGCATCAGCGCGGCCGAAATGCCGTCCTTGTCGCGCACGAGTTGCCCCACGCAGTACCCGAGCGCCTCCTCGAAGCCGAAGACGAAGCTCAGATCTCCCTTCGCCATCAGGTCGAGAGCCGCCGTCCAGATCCACTTGAAACCGGTCAGGGTTTGCTCGCAGTGGGCGTCGTGCGCCGCGGCGATGGAGCGCAGCATGGGTGAGGAGACGATGCTCTGCACCACCAGCGGCTGCGGCGCCCGGGGGGCACGCTCCAGAGCAAAATCGGCCAAGAGCAGTCCGATCTGGTTGCCCGTGAGGGCGGCCCAGCCGCCTCTGCCATCGGGCAGGCTCGCCGCCAGACGGTCCACGTCCGGGTCGTTGGCGAGGATCAGATCCGCGTCGACTCGCCGTGCTAGCGCGGTGACCCGGTCGAGGGCTCCGGGCTCTTCTGGATTGGGAAAGCTGGCGGTTGGGAAGTGCCCATCCGGTTCGCGTTGTTCCTGCACCACGTGCAGGTTGCTGAAGCCCGCCTCCGCCAGCACGCGCTCGATGGGAGCCGCCCCGACCCCGTGCATCGGCGTGTACGCGATGCACAGATCCCGCGCCGGAGAGCCGCCAGGGCGCAAGCTCGCTACGTCGCGATAGTAGTCCTCGAGCAGCGTCGCGGACACGGGGCACACCCGAGCGTCCACCCCGCGCAGTGCGTCGGGGCGCATCGGCTCCGCGTTGGCGGGAGCGGAGCGCTCAATCTCCGCGGCCAGCTCGGCATCGACCGGGGGCACGATTTGCACGGCGTTCGAGCCGTACAGCTTGTAGCCGTTGTACTCGGCCGGGTTGTGGCTGGCAGTGATCACGATACAGGCCGTCGCGCCCAGGCGCCGCGCCACGTACGCCGCGATCGGCGTGGCGACCGGCGCCTCGAAATAGCGCACGGGCAGGCCGTGAGCTGCCAGCACGCCCACGGCTTCTTCCAGGAAAGCAGCGCTCGAGAGCCGAGCGTCCGCGCCTACCACGATCGGCGGCAAACCGTCGCGCGAGTGGTGCGCTTCGAGATAGCGAGCCACTCCGGCCGTCGTGCGGCGAACCACCGCGCGGTTCATGCGCAGCGGTCCCGCGCCGACCACCGCGCGCAGCCCCGCGGTGCCGAAATGCAGCGAGCCGGACATCACCTCCAGGAGCTGCGCGTCCTTGCGCGCGGCCACGTAGCCAGAGAGCTCGCGACGCGTCTCCGGATCGGGATCAGCGGCGATCCAGGCGCGGGCCGCCTCGAGCGCTTCCTCGCTGGTCATGCCGGCTCTTCGAGCAGATGCGTCGTGTAGTCTCCCGAACGAAATTTGTCGCCGCCTGCGACCTGTAGCATCAGCGGCAGGTTGGTGCGCTTGGGGCCCGTCTTGCCCGTGAGCGTGATGCGCGTCTCGCGTAGACCAGCGAGCAAGCGCTCGATCGCGTCGTGCCGTGTAGCGCCGTGGGCCATGACTTTGGCGAGCAACGGATCGTAGTGAGGAGTGATGGTGTCTCCAGCGCGGAACCCGGTATCGACTCGGAAGCTGGCATCCTGCGTGGGGAAGCTGAATTCCTCCAGCAGCCCGGGCTGAGGCATGAAGGCCCGCTCCGGGTCCTCCGCATACAGTCGCACCTCGATGGCATGACCCACGGAGCTGAGCTCGGGCAGCTCGATCTCCTCTCCGCTCGTGACTCGGAGCTGTAACTCGACCAGATCGACGCCGAACACCAGCTCGCTGATGCCATGCTCGACCTGGAGGCGCGGATTGACCTCCAGGAAATATGGCACCCCCTGCTGATCGACGATGAACTCCACGGTGGCGAGACCCACGTACGGCTGGGAGCTCACCAGCTCCAGCGCCGAAAGCCAGAGCCGCTGGCGCGCGCCCCGCTGCGCCAGAAAGGCAGCCGGGGAGGGCGACTCTTCGATCAACTTCTGGTGGCGCCGCTGGACGCTGCATTCACGCTCCCCGAACGCCCAGCCCCGGCCCCGCCCGGCGCACAGGATCTGCACTTCGATGTGCCGCGGCCGCTCCAGATAGCGCTCCAGGTACACGCGCGGGTTACCAAAGGCCGCCGCGCCGCGCTCGGAGCAGGTGGTGGCCGCCTGAGCCAGCTGAGCGAAGTCGTCCACGCGGACCATGCCGATGCCGCCGCCGCCGCCCGCGGCCTTGACGATCAAGGGCAAGCCCACGGCGCGACCCGCAGCCAGCGTTCCAGCGCCGTCCGCGGGGTCGATCGCCTGCTCCGTCCCGGGCGGCGCTTCGATGCCGAGTGAGCGCGCCAGCGCCCGCGCGGCCAGCTTGTCGCCGAAGGTCTCGAGCACGCTCGTCTCCGGACCGATGAAAGCCACACCGAGGGCGCGCACCGAGGCGGCGAACTCGGCGTTCTCGCTCAACAGCCCGTAGCCCGGATGTACCGCATCGGCGCCGCTCTGCCGGATGGCGTCGAGCAAGGCGCTGCGATTCAGGTAGCTCTTGCCGAGCGGCGCCTCGCCCAGGCGAACCGCGGCATCGGCGTTCTCGACGTGCAGCGCCTGGGCGTCCGCGTCGGAGTAAACGGCAACGCTGGCGATGCCCAGCCGGCGGCAGGTGCGCTCGATGCGGACCGCTACTTCACCGCGATTGGCGATCAAGATCTTCTGAAACATGGACTCCTCCAGCTCACTCGGGAGCGCGTTGTACACGCAGGGTCGAGCCCAGGGCGAGTTGACCGCAAGCGGCGTCCACGTCGTCGCCCCGGGTCTGGCGCACGGAGCAGCTCACGTGCAGCAGCGCGAGCTCGCGCCGGAAGGCCTCCACCGCTTCCGGCCTGGGCGCGTGCAGCTCGGAGGCCCGGATCGGGTTCATCGGGATCAGGTTCACCTTCACGGGTAGACCGCGCAACGTCTGCACGAGTTGCCGCGCGTGCGTCAGCTGATCGTTCACCCCATCGATCAGCGTATACTCGATGGTGATTCGCCGGCGTTTCGGCAGCGGGTAGCGGCGCAGCGCCTCGATCAGCTCGGCTAGCGGCTGGCTCTCGTTCATCGGTACGATGCGGCTGCGCGTCGGCCCGTCAGGTGCGTGCAGCGAGATGGCCAGGCCGATCTTGCCGGCGAAGTCTTCCCCGAGCTTGTGGATGCCGCCGATCAGCCCGACCGTGCTCACGGTGATGCGCCGCGGGCTGAGCCCAATACCGTGAGGATGCGTCAACAAGCGGATGGACTGAGCGGTCTCCGCATAGTGATGCAACGGCTCGCCCATGCCCATGAAGACGATGTTCTTGATTCTTTCGCCCTCGTCCAGGTGGCGGCGTGCCAGGATGAACTGGCTCACGACTTCTTGCGCGCCCAGACCGCGCTTCAGTCCGGCCTGGCCGCTGGCGCAGAAGACACAGCCCATCGCGCAGCCCACCTGCGTGGAGATGCACAGCGTCACGGGGCGTTCGGCGCGGTTCTCCCCGCTGGCGCCCTCGTCGGCGTCCGCCTCATCGTCTTCGTCCTCTCCGGGTTCGTTGTCCTCGAGGTTGGCGCGGGGAATCAACACGCACTCGATGGCCAGGCCATCGAGCAGCCTGAGCAGCAGTTTGCGCGTGCCATCGGAAGAGCGCTGGACCGCCTCTTCCTCGAGCGGGCTCTCGAGCCCGTGCTCCCGCAGGCGCGCGCGCAGCGGGCGAGCGAGGTTGGTCATCTGTTCGACGTCGAGCACCCCGTGCCGGTGGATCCACTGGAAGATCTGCTGGGCGCGAAATCCTGGCTCTCCCCATTGGGCCATGCACTCGCTCCATTCCTCGGGTAGCCACGCCACCGGATGGCGTTCGCGGGAGCCTGATCGGCGCACTGCTTGGGTCATGTCGTGCTCGGCTCTCCCGAGGCCTTGGCCTCGTTCCAGTAGCTGTCCAGCTGCTCCAGCGTGACCCCGTGCGTGGGCTTTCCCTCCGCGTCGCGGGGCCAGTCGCCGAGGCTGGCCTGCACTCGGCGCTCCACGTGCGCAAAGCGGCGGCAGAAACGATCGTTGGTTTGCTGCAGTGCCCGCCCCGCATCCACGCCGTGGTGGCGCGCCAGGTTGACGGCGGCAAATAGCAGGTCGCCGAGCTCCGCTTCGATTTCCGCCGTGTTGCCGCCTGCGACGGCCGCATCCAGCTCGCCCAGCTCCTCGGCCAGCTTGGCGCGTGAGCCGCTGGCATCCGGCCAGTCGAAACCCACGCGCTGCACCTCTTTCCCGATTTGCCGAGCCCGCTCGAGCGGGGGCAAAGAACGAGGCACGCGCGCGAGCAGCTCCCGCCGTTTTGGCTTCTCGCGCGCCTTGATCAGGTCCCACTGACGGGCGACGGCCCCGGCGTCCTCGAGCTTTCCGTCTTCGAACACGTGCGGATGGCGGCGCACCAGCTTTTCGCAGATCGCGAACACCACGTCGTCCGGGCCAAACCCGTGCAGCGTTCGAGCCAGCTCCGCCAGAAACACCACTTGCAAGAGTAGATCACCGAGCTCCTCGAGCAGCGCCCCGCCTTCGCCGGAGTCGATCGCGTCCATCACCTCGCAAGCTTCTTCGAGCACGTAGCGGCGTAGCGAGGCGGGCGTCTGCTCGCGATCCCAAGGGCAGCCATCGGGAGCCAGCAGGCGCTGCATCAGCTGAACCAGACTGGGCAGCGTCTGCCCGTGCTGCTGCTCGACCGGCAAGCGCGCGGGCAGATCAAAGGCACGGGCCGAGCGGGGCGCGGCAGTCACATCGGCCGCGGCCGGCAGCGAGCGTGTGGGATCGGCTCTGGTCACTTGCATGCCCTCTTTCTAGACAGCTCACTCCGAAAACAGAGGTCAAAACAGATAGCGTTCGCCAGAGTCGCACAGGATGGTGACCACATGGCTGGATCGCGGCAGGCGCTGCGCGACGCTGCAGGCCGCGTGCACGTTGGCGCCGGCGGAAGGCCCCACCAGCAAGCCCTCGGCCTGGGCTAGGCGGCGCGCGCAGCGCGCCGCGGCGACGTCCGTCACGGTCACAATCTCGTCGATGATGCTGCGATCCAGGATGGGCGGCACGAATCCTGCTCCGAGGCCCTGAATGGCGTGCGGACCCGCGCGGCCGCCACTGAGCACAGGGCTGTTCTTGGGCTCGACCGCGACGATGTGCACCTTGCCCAATCGTTCCCGCAGATACCGGCCGACCCCCGTCAACGTGCCTCCCGTGCCGACCCCTGCGACGAAGGCGTCAACGTGCCCTCCCAGCTGAGCGACGATCTCGCTGGCGGTTCCGCGATAGTGGCTGGCCGGATTCGCTGGGTTCTCGAACTGACGCGGCATGAACGCCCCGGGTGTTTCGCGAAGCACCTTCTCCGCGTGCCGGACGGCACCCAGCATGCCGTCCGACGCGGCGGTCAGCGCTATCTCCGCTCCGTACGCCCGCATGATGTGGCGCCGCTCGAGGCTCATGTCCTCCGGCATCACGAGCACGCAGCGATAGCCTCGGACCGCCGCAATCATGGCCAGACTGATGCCGGTGTTTCCGCTCGTGGCCTCGACCAAGGTGGCGCCAGGCTGCAGTCGTCCGGCGGCCTCCGCCGCCTGGATCATGGCAAGGGCGGGCCGGTCCTTCACGCTGCCCGCAGGATTGAGAAACTCGGCCTTCCCCCACACGCTGGCGCTCGGCTGCGTTTCCATGCGCGACAGGCGCACGAGGGGCGTGCGCCCAATCACATCGAGAACGTTCTGAGCCACGCTGCCGGGCGATTCCGCAGCCGCCAGAGGAGGCGGACAGGGCGCATCGGGGCGCTCGGTCATGCAGCCAGGCTAGCACCCAGGGCCCGAATACGGACAATCCATTCGTCGCTGGAAGCCCTCGGCCCAATGGCCATGAGACGGCGCCGGCAACGACGCGCGATCGAAACCGACGCCGGCAGACCATGCTGAAACGCGACATCGTGATCAGCCCTTGTTGCACAAGTGAAAGACAGTAGGTGCAGTGCAGTGACGCGGCATGTGCATGCCCTCATGCTCATCGAGATGAATTCATTCGCAGCTTCAGTCCCAACGGAGAGCTTCGGCTCGAGCGCGCGCGACTAGCGAGCCAGACTGCACGAGCTGTCGAGAGTCGGCGCCGAGTGCTGGGCATGCCGCTGTTGCGTCGCTGATTCCAGCACACTCCACAGCAAGACACGCCCCTGCCAAGCAGCGAGACACGGCCGCCGAGAGACACCGCGCGGCAAACGTGAAGCGCCTCGTTGAATGCCAGCGGTTGATATGGCCCGCGGCTCCTTGAAATGCGCTGTACGCTGCTGAATGCGCCGGCTGGGTGAATGACTCAAAAAAACTCTCCACGCGAGCCGCCATGGGGGCACCTCGACGTGCTATGATTTGGTATCGATGTCGCGCGTTCTTGCCCTCGTAGGTAACCGTCCCGACGTTTGCGGTGTGGCCGCCAAGAAGTATGCGAGCCTGCTGCGGGTAGAGACCCACGGCAAGGCGCTCGGTTGGGGCATTGGTTTCTATCAGTCAGGTGAAGCCCTGTTGCGTCGTCGTCCGCTCGACGATCGCGAGGTGGTCGAAATCGCTGCGCTGAACGACATCTCGTCGGGTCTGATGCTGGCGCAGATCCGCACGCCCGGTGTCGGCGCGCTGCGCACGGAAAATACGCCGCCATTTCGCTACCGTGACTGGCTGTTCGCGCAGCGTGGCACGATGGCGGGGTTCGATCAGATCCGCGCGCCGCTGCTGGAGCGTTTGCCGGAGTTTCTGCGCTGCAATTTGCGTGGAGAGACCGACGGGGAAGCCATGTTCTATTCTTTCCTGTCCTGTCTGGACGAGGCGGTGAGCCTGGAGAGCGACCGCATTACCGCCGCGCAAATTCGCGAGGCGCTGCGTGGCGCGCTCGCGCGCGGAGATCAGCTGCTGGCGCGCGCGGGCCTCGGAGAAGCGGAGCTCGATTGGTTCGTGTCTGACGGCGAACAGCTCGTGAGCCTGCACCGTACGGGCAGCATGATGTACCGGCGCTTCGAGGCGCCGGAAGAGCTGGAGGCGCTGCTGCCCGAGGGCCCGCCGGGCGCGTCGCTGCATCCCTTCCGCTGCTCGGTGATCGCGTCGGGCTTGGAGCAGCTACCGGAAAAGTGGGCACGCGTCGAAACGGGGCGGTTCGTCACCTTGAACCGAACCGATCCGCCCGCCATCGAAGCGATCTGAGCGTGACGCGCGGGTGCGGGCAGCGAGCGCACGCGCTGGCGCTGCTGATGGGCAGCGCGGTAGTCTGCTGTGGGTTGAGCTGCGCCGCACACCCGCCCCGGGACGCAGCTCCACCGAAGCCTCAGCCGAGCGCAGGCTCAGCCACGCTGTGGCCGCCCGCCACCGCGGAGGCCGACACCTCGGGTGGGGTCGTGCTGCTCGCCTCGCCCCGACCCCTGCGAGCGGCGCGACTCATGGTACGTGGCTTCTTTGCGGCGGTGCAGCGCGAGTCCGTGGCCGACTTGAGTGCGCTGTTGAGCGACGGCGCTACCATCTCGAGCGGCCCTGGCAGCTCTCCCGAGCCGGTACCGAAGGTCTGGGCGGCACGCTTCAAGCGCCTCGACTACGGCGTGGACGGCGCGAAGGTGCCGTACCGCGACGATCAGCTGGGGGTTTTTACCCCCGAAGAGCTGGCGCGCCTGGGCGCCGCACGTCGCTACGAGCTGAGCCCGGCCCCGGGCGAGATCCTCGCCGTCGTGACGCCGCGCGAGCGCACCAGCACGGCGGGCCCGCGGCACTTCGGGCGACGTATCGAATTCATCCTCGGACAGACCGAAGACGGGCTACGCATCTCCAGGATGTTCGAGGATTTCAGGCTCCCCTAGCGCTGGCGGCAGCAGCGCCGGGACCTGGTGAAGTACGGGACTGGCGCACGCGGGCCGCAGCGAGGCGACCCCAAGCAGCTCCAGCGGCAGGCTGACAGTCAGGCCCGCTCACATCCCCGACAAGATCTTGAAGCTGTCCCCCGCGGCCACCAGCACCAGCTCATTCTCCGCCACCTCGCGGTGCCAGACCTCTGCGTCACCTTCCGGTAGCTTGTAACTGGCGCTGTACGTGTAGTCGATGTCCCAGCCGTTGCGCTCGTTCTTCAGGATGCGGCGGTAGTGGATCTCGTAGCGGATCGCGCGCGCCCGCACGAACTCGCCCTCCAGGTATGTCTTGAGCCCGGCGTAGTCGAGGTCATCCGTCGCATCCACGTTTCCGCCGTCCTCGTAGTAGTCGGGATGGGCGTAGCTGAGCAGCTTGTCGATGTCGCGCCGCTCGACGGCGTGGCGGTACAGCTCGCAGAACTCGACCAGGCTGCGGTTCTCCGCCGTGTCCTCCAGGTCGGTGTTGGGGATCAGCTGCGTCGTACAGCCCAGCGAGCCAAGGGGCAGCAGAGCGATCAGCAGCCGCGGCAGCAGCAGCCGCTTATTGAGCGAACTCGGGCGCGCCGAAGGGGTCATTGCTGGCAATCACCGTCTCGAGGGGTCAGTCGGGAAGGGGCGGAGGCTCGCCCGTCGGCAATCAAAACGCGACGACATACCGCGGCATTCCCAAGAAAGCTTTGCAGAGTCCGATCGGCTCCCGGGCCCGCGGCCAGCCAATTTCTGACAGCCCCGGATGTGACAGCCCAGTCGCCGACGGCCCGGGCTCTCTACAGCCCGAGCCGAGCGCGTTGTTCTTTCACAATCTCGCGCACCAGGTCAATTGAAGCGACCGAATCGGCCTCGGCTCGATAGCTCAGCACCAGGCGATGGCGCAGTGCAGGGCCCACCACCGACAGCACATCGTCCACATCCGCCACGGCGTCTCCGCGCAACACTGCCCTCGCCTTGGCAGCGAGCACCAGCGCCTGGCTGCCGCGCGGCCCCGCGCCGTAGCGCACGTACTGACGGATGTCGGAGCTGGCGGCGCTGTTGCCCGGGCGGGACGCGCGGGCCAGCGCCACGCTGAGCTCCACGGCTTCCTCCGTGGCGGGGATCTGTGGCACCAGGTCGCCGAAAGCCAGCATCTCCTCGGGCGTGATCACTGCTTCCAGCTCCGGGGCTCGACTGGAGGTAGTGCGGCGCGCAATCTCCCGCTCTTCGTCTTCGCTCGGATAGTCGATGTGGATCTCGAGCAGGAAGCGATCGAGTTGTGCCTCGGGCAGGGGGTAAGTGCCCTCCTGCTCGATCGGATTGCGGGTGGCAAAGACCTGGAACGGATTGGGCAGCAGGTGGGTGTCCCCACCGACGGTCACGCAGCGCTCCTGCATCGCTTGCAGCAGTGCTGCCTGCGTCTTCGGCGGGGTGCGGTTGATCTCGTCGGCGAGGATCAGGTTCTTGAAGATGGGTCCGGGCATGAAGCTGAGTTGCCGGCGCACTTGCCCCGAGCGCTCGACCTCGTTCATCACGTCTGTGCCCGTGATATCGGCGGGCAACAGATCGGGCGTGAACTGCACGCGACCAAAGGAAAGCCCGAGGCAGCGTGCAATCGAGGACACCAGCAAGGTCTTGGCGAGGCCGGGCACGCCCACGAGCAGCGCATGCCCGCGCCCGAGCAGGGCGACCAGCATGTTGTCGACGACTTGATCCTGGCCGATCACGACGCGGGCTACTTGCTGCTTGAGCCGAGTGCAGGCCGAGGCGCAGGCCTGGAGCAGCTCGACGGGACCAGCAGGTTTTTGCTGCAAGCTACTGACGTTCACGCCGGCCTGCGTCGCGATCCGCGGGGCATGACACCCGCACTTCGGGCTCGGTCCGACCGAGAACGTATCCGCCGTTGCATTCGCATTCCGTATACGACAAACCGCTGCACGAGTCGGCCGAAACTGACGCGCCCGTCCTGCATGCCCCGCCCTGATTCTTGGAGTTGGCCGGCTCCCCGCCAATTGGCCGAGGGAGGTTGCTGGCCATGAAGCTCAGTCTTCGGCGCCTGCTGCTCGGGGTATTGCTGGGGGTCCTGTTGTATGGCGCTGCGGTTGCCTACATCGGGTATCAACGAGTCCATGTGGCGCTGGCTAGCTTCCACTGGAGCGCGTTTGCGGCGGCGCTCGGCCTGGCGTCCCTGAACTACTGCCTGCGCTTCGGCAAATGGCAATATTACCTGCGCCGTTTGGGCGTGACGGGCGTGCCCGCGGGGGAGAGTGCGCTGGTGTTCCTTTCGGGCTTCGTCCTGACCATCACGCCGGGCAAGCTCGGGGAGGTCTTCAAGAGCGCAGTGCTGGCGCGCACCCACGGCGTGCCCGCCGAGCGAACCGCACCCATCGTGGTCGCCGAACGTCTGACGGATGTGATCGCGATCGTGATCTGGGTCGTGGTCGGGAGCACGGGCTTTCAAGGCGGAAGCTACTGGGCGGTCTTGGGCGCCCTGGCGGTAGGGGTGGGGCTGCTCTGTATTCTCTGGGAGCGACCGCTGCGCACGTTGCTGGCGCGCCTCGAGCAGGGTCGCTGGGCGCGTTGGGGCCCCAAGCTGGCCAGTGCGTACGCCAGTCTGCGGGTGGTGGCGAGCCCCAGCGCGCTCGTCTGGCCCGTGCTGCTCTCGCTGGTTGGCTGGGGGCTGGAGGGTGTGGCCCTGCACGTGCTGCTCGTCGGCTTTGGCCATGCGCCGGCGCTCTCCTTCAGCTTGTTCTTTTATGCCACGGCGACCCTGGCAGGGGCGCTGGTGCCCGTACCTGGGGGGCTCGGCGTTACCGAGGCGATGATCCACCAACAACTGGTGTCGATCGCGGGGGCGCCGGAGCCGGTTGCCGCGGCCAGCATGATCTTGATCCGCCTGGCCACGCTCTGGTGGGCGGTGCTCGTGGGGTTTTGCGCGCTGGGCTGGTTGCGGCTCCGGTTCCCCACGCAACTCCGCGCAGCAGGCGAAACATAGCTTCGCGGAGCCACGGAGCCGATTTCATGCGGCGGCTCAGTCGTCGAGCTTGAGCACGGCCAGGAACGCCTCCTGCGGCACGTCTACCCTGCCCACGGACTTCATGCGCTTCTTGCCCTCTTTTTGCTTCTCGAGCAGCTTGCGCTTGCGAGTGATGTCGCCGCCGTAACACTTGGCGGTCACGTCCTTGCGCATGGCGCGCACCGTTTCGCGCGCGATGATCTTGGAGCCGAGCGCCGCCTGGATGGCGACCTCATACTGCTGGCGCGGCACCAGCTCCTTGAGCTTGGCGGCGAGCTGCCGGCCGCGGGTGAAGGCAGAGACCCGGTGCACGATGATGCTGAGAGCATCGAGCGGCTCGCCGTTCACCAGCACGTCGAGCTTCACCAGGTCGTCCTGGCGGTAGCCGACGAGCTCGTAGTCGAGGCTGGCGTAACCGCGCGACACGTTCTTCAGCTTGTCGTGAAAGTCGAGCACCACTTCGCCCAGCGGCAACTCGTAGCTCACCACCACGTGGTCCTTGGTCGGATACTCGATGCCCAGCTGCTTGCCTCGGCGCTCCTCGGACAGGGTCACGACCGCGCCCACATACTCTGCGGGCACGTGCACGGTGACCTTCATGATAGGCTCTTCCACGAAGTCGAGATCGGCGAGGCTCGGCATCTTGGACGGGTTGTCCACGCGCACGCGGCTGCCATCCTTGGTCGTCGCGAAGTAGACGACGCTGGGCGCAGTCGTGATCAGCTCTTGCGAGTATTCGCGTTCCAGACGCTCCTGAACGATCTCCATGTGCAGCAGGCCGAGGAAGCCGCAACGGAAGCCAAAGCCGAGGGCGTCCGACGTATCCGGTTCGAATTGAAAAGAGCCGTCGTTCAGACGCAACTTGGAGAGTGCGTCGCGCAGCTCTTCGTACTGCGCCGAGTCGGTCGGAAAGAAACCGGCGAACACCATGGGCTTCACGTCCTTGAAGCCGGGCAGCGCCTCTGTTGCGGGACGCGCCGCCGTCGTGACCGTGTCACCGATCTTGGTGTCTTCCACGCTCTTCATGTTGCCGGCCACAAAGCCAACCTCGCCCGGCCCCAGCTCGGTGATGCGCGTGGCGTGAGGGGTGAAGCACCCCATCTCCGTGACCTCGTACTCGCGCCCGGTTGCAAACAGCCGAATCTTCTCGCCGACGCGCAAGGTGCCGTCCATGACGCGGAGCATGACGACCGCCCCGCGGTAGCTGTCGTACCAGCTGTCAAAAATCAAAGCCCGCAACGGTGCGCGCGCATCGCCTTTCGGCGGCGGAATGCGCTGAACTACTGCCTCCAGCAGGTCCGGCACGCCCAGGCCCGTCTTGCCGCTGGTGAAGATCGCGCCGCTGCAGTCGAGGCCGATCACTTCCTCGACCATCTTCGCCATGCCGTCCACATCCGCTGACGGCAAGTCGACCTTGTTCAGCACCGGAATGATCTCGAGGTTCTTTTCCAGGGCGAGGTAGGTATTGGCGACGGTCTGCGCCTGCACACCTTGCGTGGCGTCCACCACGAGCAGCGCACCCTCGCACGCGGCCAGGCTGTTGCTCACCTCGTAGGAGAAATCCACGTGACCGGGCGTGTCGATCAGCTGCAGCTGATACTCTCGGCCGTCCCGCGCCTTGTAGGGCAGCCGGACACTCTGCGCCTTGATGGTGATGCCGCGTTCCCTCTCAATATCCATCTTGTCCAGGAATTGCGCTCGCTGCTCGCGCGCGGTCACCGCGCCGGTCAGTTCGAGGATCCTGTCGGCGAGGGTGCTCTTGCCGTGATCGACGTGCGCGATGATCGAGAAATTACGGATTAGATCAGGGTCTGTGGGCATCCCGAGTTCATTCTGGGTAGCAGAGCAGCGGGCGAGTTAGCACGACTCCGCCAGGAGTGCGCCCGCCGATCGCGTGCTGGGACGCGTCTCATTTCAACCGACAGCAACGACGGAAGCCGGCAGCGCCGTGAGAGTCGCGCGCGCGCTCTCACTTCTTGGCGGGCGGCGGCGGAGGCTCCGTGTCCAACGTCATCTGACCTGGCAGCTCGTGTGCGTAGTGCTTGAGCACCAGATCAATGCCTTCACGGATGTACACGGCGACCGGAACCTTCGTGCGCTCGTGCAGCAGGTGCAGCCGCTCGTTCTGCTCCGGCGTTATATAGACCGTCGTGGAAATTTTTTTCCGTGACATCGGCTGCTGCTCTGCGAAACCTGCCAGTCATTACAATAGATTCCCATACATATGTTGTCAAATGGTACAGAGCCGCGACAACACTAATTAATTTTGTCTTTTCCAGCACTTATGTAGTCGTTCCAAAGGCGGCCGGTCGAAAGGCTGATGCGCGCAAACGGGGACTGGGGGAGATAGGCCAGCCAGGCGTCAAGATGTCACGACCAGAGCCGTTGTGTCGGACGGAGCGTCGGCGGGTGGAGGCCCCGCGGCTGCCCCCCAGCGTTCTTCTCCTTGTTGTAGTGGTTTCGAAGACCTAGGATTTCTGTAGGCACATTCGCGTCGCGCGTCGGCTGGTCGGGATGAAGCTTTCGAAGGGACTCATGAGAACGCGCCGGGCTGCCGAGCATGGTTGGCTGCTGCTGCTCCTGGGCGGCCTGGGGAGTGGTTGCGCAGGCGGTGCAGCAGGCCGACGAGCCGCTTCTGCGTCCGGTCCGACGCCCCGGGAGACGCGCATCGTCCACGAGGACTGCGCGGTGGACGACAGCGGGGCCGTCGCCGAGGACGTGAACGGAGACGGTCGTCCCGATCGCCGAACGGTGAGCGAGGCCGGCCACGTCGTGTGTCGAGCTCTCGACTTCAACTTCGACGGTGTCATCGACACCTGGGTGTATCTGGACGCCTCCGGGAGGGTCCGACGCCGCGAGAGCGACTACGATCGCGACGGCCGCATCGACGAGGTGGCGATCTACAAGGACGGCGTGCTCAGCGAGCGCCAGCGGGCGACGACGCTCGCTGGCAAGCTGGACACCTGGCAGCACTATCGGAATGGCAAGGTAGCGAGCGCCGAGCGCGATTCGAACGGCGACGATTATGTCGATCAGTGGTGGGAGTATCCCGATCAGCGCAGCCCGGACTGTCCGCTGATTCATTCTGACGTCAACGGTGATGGTCGCCCCGATCCGGGCGCCACGGTGGATGTGTGCAAGGATCAGTACGTGCCCACGGCGCGCGATGGGGAGAAGGCACCCGGGGCAGGGGACAGCGAGCCCGGCATCAACGACGTGCCGACAGAGGTTGAACCCGGTGCCGCGTCGCCGTCGTCCGGTTCGGGGCCCGCGGGGGAGACGCCGGCGGCCGCGGAAACGCCAGCTGCGCCGAGCGAGGGAAAGAAGCGATGACACGTGGTTGCGGCAGGTGGGGGGGCAACGTGCTGCCGCTGTTCGGTGGGCTGCTGCTCGCTCAATCGTGCGGCTGCTCCGCTAGCCAGTCAGCGGAGGCGCGGTCCGCTCAGGCAGGCAAGCGAGACGACCCGGCGCGTGGTGACGGTGCTCGCTGTGAGTTCAAGGGTCGAGTCGATCGTGAGGTATCCGAGTCGGTGGGCACCGGCGCGCTGCAGCCGAGCATTCGGCGCGTCTTTCGCATCGTAGGAGAGGGCGAGCAACGGCGCCGTATCCTGATCTGCCGCGAGGTGGACACGAACCTCGACGGAGTGAAGGATCTGGTGCGCCGCTACAACGAGCAAGGAGAGGCGGTCGAAGAGCAGGCAGATTCCAACTACGACGGTAGGCTGGACACCTGGATCCGCTTTTCGAAGGGTCGCATCGCCCAGGTCGACATCGATCTGAACGGGGATGACTCACCCGACGAAACGAGATACTACGTGCACGGAAAATTGAGCCGTGTTCAACGCGATACCAACCACGACGGTAAGCCGGATATCTGGGAAATCTACGCCGCCGGTCACCTCGAGCGCATGGGCGTGGACGTCGATCATGATGGGCGCGTGGATCGCTGGAACCGCGACGAGGTATCAGCTCACCAGCCGCCCGCCGCCGAAGGCAAGGCGAGCGCGGACGAGGCGGAGGGTGCCGACGGGCAAGCCAAGGCCGGTGCAGGAGCCGCGGACGACGACGCGGGCGAATCCGGGGCTAGTCCCGGCGATGAAGCGAGCCACTAGCGCCGTAGTCGGCGACGCTCGCCCAGACCGTAGCGCGGGCTCGAACCGGGTCGCGAGCACACTGCCATGACTCGCGGTGAGCGCCGGCGCGGTGTCCCGAGCGTGCGCGGCCGCGCTGGCGCAGCTGGCAGCGTGCGAGGCCGCGCAGGAACGGGGCGAGCGGAGCCGAAGCCGGCACGAGCCAAGCGAGCGGGACCCCCAAAGCAAACAGGACCCAACCGGGGACCGCCGAAGCAAGCCGGACCCAACCGAGCGGGACCGCCGAAGCAAGCCGGACCCAACCGAGCGGGCCCCAAGCGGGTGGGCTCTCGGCGAACCGGCCCCAAGCGACCGGGACCCGGTCGGGCTGGGCCTGGTCGGCAGCGCCGGTCGGCAGCGCTAGAGCTCAGCGACGACGCGCTGTTTCCGCCGGCGAAATCCGCATCGAAGCTGCGCGTGCAAAAGGTGCTGGCCCGCGCGGGCTTGGCGTCACGCCGCGAGGCCGAGACGCTGATCGCCGAAGGCCGCGTGCGTATCGGAGGCAAGCGAGTCGACAAGCAGGGCGTGCTGGTCGATCCGCGACGCGAAACCATCTCGGTCGACGGGCGCCGCGTGGCGGCGGAGCCGCTCGCCTATCTGGTGTTTCACAAGCCGCGCGAGGTGATGTGCACGATGAGTGATCCGCTCGGCCGCCGGTCGGTGGTAGATTTCCTGCGTGGCGTGGGCTCGCGCGTCGTGCCTGTGGGGCGACTGGACTATCAGACCAGCGGCGTGCTGCTGCTCACCAACGACGGTGACTTCGCGCGCGAGCTTCTGCACCCCCGACACGGCGTGCAAAAAGAGTATGTGCTCAAGCTCAAGGGCAGCGTGGACGCGGCCGGGCTGGCGCGCCTGCGAGAACGGATCGACATTGCGGGCAAGCAGACAAAGCCGGCGCGTGTCGAGCGCCTGCGCGCGGACGACAACAACACCTGGCTCGTGGTGACGCTGCAGGAAGGCAAGAATCGCCAGGTGCGACGCTTGGCCGAGTATGCCGGCTATCGAGTGATGCGGCTCACGCGCACGCGTTTCGCCGGGCTGACGACCGAGGGCCTGCGACCGGGCCAGTGGCGCGAGCTTTCCAAGT